>ENA-ORXU01000368-ORXU01000368.1-marine-metagenome-genome-assembly--contig:-NODE-368-length-53682-cov-4.989591_pt1 | contig 53682 bp, 41 predicted proteins | sample MGYA00237869_ERZ511484 | MGnify/ENA metagenome assembly ERZ511484 | reverse complement strand
ACATGTATGATATGATAGGACTTAAAATTAGCTCCACTAGCCACTACGAAGAGGCCGCTGCGATCTACTGCTTTATTAGCAATCGCTTTTTTATTGATTTTGAGATAAATCTGCTGCTCACTGAAATCTATCACCGGATCCATATAGCTCAAGAGACGATTCCCGATGAGTCCATTGCGAGGTAGCTCTATGGATCGGGATATTGCCGTATCCGCCGTGTGGAAATTGGTTACAAGGTCATCCAGCTGGACAGCTCCTACGTCAAGTGATCTTATCCGGCCTTTGTATCCATGCACGTAGCCACCTAGACCTATACCAAGTATGCCACTAGTGAGTTCACTAGGTAAGGCGAAGTCATCTATGCTCTGTGTGTATAGCATAAATGGTATAGCAGAGCCGCTATCCATGAGGATGAGGACGCTATCTCGCGTCTCCTCAGATACTCTCATCTGGGTGTAGACATAGGGCTTATTCTTATCGATCAGAGTAGGAACAGCGATGTGCTGTCGAGTGAGGCGCTTGATATCTCTGCTAGGGTGCACTCGTAGACGCCCCTTACGATAATCTATATGAAGGATCATGTTCTTAAAAGCCTCTACTCCTAGAATCCCATCTATGTCCATGCCCAGCATCTTATCCATCTGGATATCGTTGCTTTCTATGACCAGCACATTCTTTACTATACGCGCCTTGGGGGATAGCTCCAGGCTCACCCGCTCGGTAATGTGTGCAGTGATGCGACGGCTCATATCCGAACCAAGCAGCTCGATTTCTCTGTGGTATTCTAGATCTAGTAGATCTGTGAGATACTTAGAGAAGATGATGGTGTACTCGCTACCAGTGTCCACCAGCAAGCGTAGAGGCACTCTATCATCTAGCATGACGCGTACGATGATGAAGTCTTGCTCATACTCAAAGGGTACAGAGAATGCAGCTTGACCTACGAAGGAATACGGAGAAGTCTGTGCTGATAAGCGCAGGCAAATTATCAAGATCAAAGCGAGTAGGGTAATTACTCTCATAGCTATACGAATGTACTGAAATCTGCACGCCCTTGAGGTACAGTGGCTATCTTCATGCAATGGATGGACTCAAGCGCGCTATGACACTACCTGGCCTGACGCTACTGGCTGCTGGTGCATGTATAGGATCAGGAATCTTCATGACGCCCAATGCTGTCGCAGCTGAAATAGGCCGTGCGGACTGGATACTTGCAGCTTGGAGTCTAGGTGGGGTCATCAGTCTCACTGGCGCGCTCAGCTATGCGGAGCTAGGTGCTATGTTTCCCCAAGCGGGAGGCGTGTATGTATATATCAGAGAGGCCATGGGGAAATTGCCCGCGTTTCTGTACGGATGGGTCTTCCTCACTGTGATCAATACGGGAGCGCTCGCTGGTCTGGGCATAGGTCTTACAGGTTTTCTAGGCTATTATATAGAGATGAGCGCTGTCGCGCAAATGCTCACTGCCATCACAGTCATCATCTCCCTGAGCCTGATCAATGTACTAGGTATCAATGTAAGTCAGTGGTTGATTAGCGGCCTTACCACCATAAAGATTACTGTCTTGATTGCTATCGTTGTACTTGCCCTGTCCCTAGGAGAAGCGCCAGCTAGTGCATTGCAAGAGGGCGCCCTGCGTGACTTCAAGGTGAGTGGTTTTTTTGCTGCTCTGGTGGGAGTTCTCTGGTCATTCGGTGGATGGTATCATGCGACTTTTCTGGCAGGAGAGACTCGTGAGCCACAGCGCACTGTTCCTCGTGCACTGGTCATGGGTGTGCTACTCGTCACCGTCGTCTATGTAGGTGCTAACTGGGCCTATATGAAATCTCTCTCTATGGATTCTCTCATAGGAAGTGAGCGTGTAGCAGCGGATGCCGTAGGAGCGATACTTCCTATGGCAGGCAAGGTGGTGTCCGCCATGGTGATCCTGTCCATAGTGGGTACGATAAGCATCTATACCATGAGTGCTCCACGGATCTACTTTGCCATGGCTCGAGACGGCATTTTTTTCAAGTCCCTAGCGCGCATTCATCCTACGTATCGAACGCCCCATGTGGCGATCATTGTCCAAGCTTTTCTTGCGGTACTCTTGCTGCTTCTATGGAAGACCTTCTCTAATCTTATTACTTATGTCACTTTCATTGATATGGTATTTCTGCTACTTGGAGGAGTGTGCTTATTTATCTTCAGACGTACCAGACCGCAGCTCGACCGTCCTTTCCGCTTACCACTCGCAGGTGTGGTGACAGGATTTTTTCTGCTATCAGGGATGGCCTTTGTGGTAAGCGTCCTGATAGAAAGACCCATACAGAGTATCGCTGGTCTCGCAGTGCTAGCGAGTGGGGTGGTGGTCTACTATATCTATCGAGCTATCGGTAATAGAGCAGCTGAATAGTCCTAACTCGTCTATAGTATTCCTGCGGAACTCCAGTCTGTGCATCCGTGAAATAAAAAAAGCCTGACTCCCATGAGGAAGCCAGGCGAATAATACTTGTAAGATGAGCAGAACTACTTACTTGCTCTTCGTCATCCATTCTGCGATGGACTCATCGTTGAATTTTACGTATTGCATGTTGCCAGCTTCTTGAGCAGCAGACTTAGACATCTTTGCTGTAGCGATAGCACCTGCATAGTCGCCCATTTTAGCTTGGATGTGAGACTTATCACGCAGTACCCAGTACTTACCTGGAGCCATCTCTAGAGACTTATCGATCCACATGAGAGCTTTGTCCATGTCACGGTCAGTCTTAGCGTAGTAGTTAGCTGCATTGCGGTACTCATTAGCCGATGGTCCAGCCATCGCACTCTCGATTGAGCTGAGGACTTGCTTATCAGTGTGTACATCGAGAGATAGAGGTAAGATCATGTCATCCCACATGATATTGATCAGTGCCTTATCATCACGGATCTCATTGATATCGATTGTAAATGTCTCAAAGCGTAGTGGAGATTTTACGGCTCGTACATTGGCACGAGCTGCGATAGCATCATTGTCCCACTCTGCTGGTGGAGTATTCTTAGTGAGATCTGTGTAGAAGATCACTTCCCAGCTCTCTTTACCTGGCTTAGTGAATAGAGAGTATGTACCAGCAGCGAGCTCCTGACCAGCTACTTTGACGTCTTTGGAGAAGGTGAACTTGGTAGAACCATTGGCACCAGTACGCCAGTACTGACCGTAAGGTACGAGATTACCAAATATGGTTCGCTCCTTTACGCTAGGGCGTGAGTAGTCTACGACCACTTCAGTGAGTCCTACCATCTGAGTTAGTTTGGCTGATGGACTAGGTGCTGGTGTGCTTACTTGTGCTTGAGCAGCGATGAAAACTACACCTAAGAGTAGAGTGAAAATACTTTTCTTCATTATATATGATTTATTAGAAATAATTATAAGATTGCAAAAGTGAGACATTCTGAAGGGATCTAATGACTAAGACGATAACTGAGCCACTTGTGTTAGCGTATCTTAACATCTCCCTGTAGGTACCGACCGCGAGACGTCACTCAGCTCAACTCATAAGTAGCTGTACGGTTCGACAGATCAGCCGATACTGTCTATCAGCAGACGATAGATCGGTGACTGAGACAGGATACTCGTATCGCCTAGTACGTAGAGTCGTTCTCGAGCGCGCGTCAGGGCGACATTCAGTTTGCGGTCTACGGTCTCGTCAGCATTCATAGAGATCATATGTGCGAGCTGATCTGATCTGTGCACGGTGAGGCTGATGATGATGACGTCGCGTGCACCACCTTGTAGTCGCTCCACCGTATCTACGAGCAGGCCGTCGAGATTTATCTCTGATGCATCCATCTTGCTCATCACCAGTGCTACCTGAGCTCTGAAGGGGCAGATTACAGCGATTTCTGAGGGATGATGTGCCCCTGCTTCCACAAGTTCGCTTGCTAGGGAGACCGCTAGATCCGCTTCTCGAGTATTGTACTTGGTCATGAGCTCGTCCTCCGCTGCTATCACTGGTATGAAGGCTACTCGCTTGGAGAGTACGTCTTGGCGCCAGTTCATCTTCGGCAACTTAGCCGTCAATCGCTCACTACCTTCTAGGCAGGTGAGTTGCTTAGAGTAGAAGGCAACTGCAGGGAACTCCACGATATCCTCATGCATGCGACCCTGCTCAGTGAGCCTATGGACGCATGGATATCCGTGCTTCTCCGCCTGGTGATAGAGTCTTTCAAATAAGGAGTCGGCACTATTTCTGATACCCACCTCCAGTAATTTCTCAGATCGTACGAGTGCTTGCTTTCGATCTTGGCGCACTACGGCAGGTAATTGGTAGTGATCACCTATGAGCACCCATTTCTTGAATAATCCTAGCAAGCCTATCAGTGCAGGCTCTAGGATCTGGGAGGCTTCATCTACGATGAGCGTATCAAATGTCTTGAGCATAGTCAGCTCGGGCTTACCAGCAATAGACGCAAGCGTACCTATGATGACAGGCTTATGGGCGAGCAGATCTCTTACTTGTGATCTGCTATCCAGCTGGGCGACTTGTGCCTGCAAGAGACGATCTCGATAGGGGGCACCAGTACTATATCGTGATCCTATCCTGAGATAGTCCACATCTAGGATCTCGAGCACAGCGCACATTTCATCGACTGCGCGATTTGTATAGGCGATGAGCATCACTGTCTCATCCTTTTCTTCCAGTAGATAGCGGAGATAGTTTTTAAGTATCGCACTGGTCTTCCCCGTACCTGGAGGTCCCCAGATCAGAGCATAGTCTTGGGTGCGCACCAGTTGATCAAGTACCTCGCATTGGGTCTTGGTGAGGCGATCTGGCCAGACATGATGCTGCAACTGTGCTACGCGAGGCCGCTCAAGTCCTAGGAGCATACGCCGTTGATTTTCAGGTAGGCCTGCCCATTGGTAGAGGCCCTGATACATGCGACGATAACTAGAACTGAGAGTGTCAGGCTCTAGATTCCAGTACTCATGCTGACTGAAGTACTTGTCAAATAACTGAGGATGTCTGAGTCTGAAGCGTATGATGTCATCCGATACTTCGAGTACGGTCCCTTTGAGGATTTGATTGCGCACGGCGCTATCGACTGCATGCGTTACGGGATAGAGCACCGCTATGTCTCCAGTTCTAAAATTTGCTAGATCATTACTCCTTTCGCTACGGCGTAGATTTATGATATGGTCATCTCCTGTGAGCGTGGTATCTAAGATCTGTAGATAGGCAAATATCTCAAAGCGCTCTACCTTTTCTTCTATGCTGTCCTGCCAGAGTGAGTTCATTCCTGCCCTGCGTAGACTATGCGTTTCGCCGAGACGAGTGAGGTACTCTTCTCTAGCGACAAAGCTGCAATATGCATCAAAGTAATCGCGCTCAAGCGGGCTGAGCGGAAGGAGACGCTTCCGGACTGCAATAGCATTAGTCTTGGTAAATCCTGTGAGATGCTGCATGTGCTCATCACATGTAGCATCCAGAAGCATTTCTGATGGTGAATCTACTTGCAATTGATGGTCTATGAGATAGAGCTCATTTCTGAGGTCCAAGGCCTCTGTCTGCTGCGCCTTGATGCTCGGTGCGGATCGCAGTGCCTTGTCCACTAGCTTTGAATAAAGGATAAAATTGCGTGGGCGATACTTCTGATTGCTCACACTTTTAAGCAGCAGATCGTATAACAAGGTCTGTATATAATGGCTATTACCTATACCGTAGGTATTGGGCATAAATGGCTTACCACTTTTAAGCTCTACGATGATCGGCAGTGAGGACCTTCTAGGATCTATCGCTAGGAGATCCAACCGTCCTTGCAGTCCATACTTGTCTGAGTAGAAAGACGGTTCCACTTGACAGTGTGCGAGCATGATGCCTACTGTGGGAAACTGCTTAGTGATGACATGGAGCAGGTTGTCATATTGATTGCGAGCATCAGCATGGAGTTGTTTGAGTTCGTCATCAGGCATATAGGTATAGTGCAAGGCATGCCGCTGAAATGTCTCACGAAAGAGGTCATCAAACTCTACACTTGGCTCGTGACAGAGTTTATCTAGCATGTGATTGGCGATATCTCCAAGCAGGAGATACTTATTGGGCAAGTGTGGCAGAAATCTCGAGATCAAGTACGTGTCAGGCTGAGGTTTGCCTGCGCCGTAGCAAGAGGCAACGGAGGTCACATTGATCAAGTAATCAGGTGCTACTACTACGATCTGAGGTATATACACATCATCGTCCGTCAGTGCTATGTCTTGGAGATACAGCTCGATTGGTGGACGTAGGTGAGTGCGCAGCCTTTCGGCCAAATGCTCTAGAGCTGTACTCTGACTTGTGTGTCTCAGGTCCATACGCAGCTCGAGCTCTGGCTTGCTCTCATCTGTGATCAAAAAGAGTCCCTCCTCATCCTCAGCGAGAAGCTGTACGTGCTTACTGCCGAGGTATTGGTCTGTGCTCGTGCTGTCGCGGTATCCTTCGTAGAGACGATCTCTTTGCTCTAGTGGCGGAGGATCCTCATCGGCTACTTGTGAGAAGAGATAGGAACAGCAATACAGAGCTAAATCTCGAGTCGACCGCTCGTGGTCTGGAGCTTTACCCTCAGCGAGTCGGCGGTATGTATGGCTCAGGTACTTATCCTTGTAGTTCCACGAGCGCAGGGATGCTAAGTAGCTTAATTTACTGAAGGCAGTTGCTAGATATACTTCAGCATCGTCAATAGCTGCTTGGAGTAAGATCATATACATACGACGCATCTCAAAATCTTCACGCTCGGTGAGCACCTTATCACTTTCAGCAATGCTCTGCAGTCTTGCTATGATTCTTTGTTGTAGCTGTATATCCATGGGATGGGCCTAGATCTATGTCCAAACTTCGGTAGATGTGACCAGAGAGATACTCTTGATAGCTGTGATCTCTGCTGAGTAGACAGTAGTGACAGAAAGAATGAGTAACATTACTCTCTACTGACGCATGGTGTACGTCAAGACCATCATGCCATAGATCATCGTATGGATAGCTTTGAAGATATACGGATTCCCGTCGTAGAGGACAATCTCATGTTGCTCAATTTTCTTATGGCATTCATGATGCTCAGTGTAGCGCTGGATATGAAATGGAGTGATTTCAGAGAAGTGCTACGCTCACCTCGCAAGGTTCTTATAGGACTGAGTAGCCAAATCATCCTACTGCCTTTATTCACGATATTACTTATTTGGGTATGGCAACCTGTAGCAAGCATAGCTATGGGACTATTGCTGATCGCAAGCGTGCCAGGTGGTAATCTCAGTAATTACACTGTCCATATGGGTAAAGGCAACACAGCGCTCAGTGTGATGATGACAACTACGATTACCATCGCTGCGGTTATCCTCACGCCGGTCATATTCACGGGTTTGTCATGGCTACTTGATTGGTTGCAGATAAGTGGTGATACAGGCAAAGATCTAAGTGTTCCATTCTCTAAGATCGTAGAGACCATCGTGATACTCATCGCTATACCACTGACACTTGGCATGTCTCTCGCGCATCGCTTTCCTGATTTCGTAAAGAGAATCCGCAAACCTGTCAAGATTATTTCTCTCGGCATTTTTCTTTTATTTATTGTAGGTGCTCTTTATGGTAATAGAGAGAATATATCTCATCACATTCAGCATGTCTTTTGGTTAGTGATCTTGCATAATCTGGCTGCCTTGCTCATTGGCTATCAATATGCACGCAGGATATGGCGGCTTGATGAAGCAGACAGCAAGGCCATCAGCATAGAGACGGGAATTCAAAACGGCGGCTTAGCACTGATTCTTATCTTCAACTTCTTCCCTGAAGTTGGAGGTATGGCCTTGGTCGCAGCCTGGTGGGGTGTCTGGGATATGATAAGCGCTCTACTGCTTGGACTGTGGTGGGGAAGGAGGAGTAGAAACATCATTACTACTGAAGTGACTGATTAGGTAGATATACTTACCTGTGCTTAATCATATATCATATGACTCTCTGGATTAATACACTACCCATTATCTCATTTCATGACTGCATGCACTACGCAGTGGAGTTGGCGCTGCGCAGTGAAGCGCATGATGGGGTAAATCTGTAGGGGCGTGGCTAGTAGCTTTGCGTGCAATGACAATAGTCGTCATAGTGATAGTCATCGCAGCGCTATGGAGCATATTCCTCCATAAGGCTTTGGGCATCATGTGTTCCTACACTGCCAAGTACGTGTGTTCCTCGATGCTCATTGCTGATAGCGCAGTGGAAAGACTGAAGCGAGATCTCAATTTTTTACCCATCCGCTGGGTCAAGTTCGATATTGATCAAGTGCAAGGGTGTGTTACAGCTTCCTGTCTATGGGTTCGCCGCAGTATCTCTATGAATGTAGACAATCACCAGGCCATGTACGCTTGGGGAGAAGGGCATGATATATCTTCGGCATTAGGTAATGATACAAGTAGTGCGGTACAGTCAGTTTCACCTGCAGCTAAGGGCTACAGAGAAATTGACACTGAGATGCAAGCTCTGCTTCAGTCATACTTACAGAAGTACCCTGCTACGCTGGCCATTGTAGTTTCCTCACTCAATGATAAGACTAGTGATGCCTGTACCATACGAGCTGAGGCATATGCCACGGGAGTGCAAGCTGATACTCGTCTATTGGGCTGGTCTATGACCAAGACTATCGGTGCTGCACTGATAGGCATCATGATCAGGCAAGGTAGAATGGATATCAAGGAAGACTGTCTCTTAGAGGAGTGGAAAGATGATGCGAGAGCGACTATCACGCTCGGTCAACTCTTGCAGATGAACTCGGGACTGCGATGGAGCGAGGATTACTTTAAGATATCTGATGTGACGAGGATGCTCTACGCCGAGTCTAGTGTATATGACTATGCGATAGCGAGAAAGTTAAAGCATGAGCCTGGTACTCACTGGAGTTATAGCTCGGGCACGAGCAATATACTTTCAGGTCTCTTGCGTCAGAGGATAGGCGACGATATTGCCTATCGCAAGTTTGCGCAGAGAGAATTATTTGATCCACTGGGGCTAGATCGCGCTGTACTAGAGATGGATCGTGCTGGTGATCTCGTCCTATCCTCCTATGGGTGGGCTACGGCTAGAGAGTGGACCAGATTTGGAGAGCTCTACTTGCAAGGTGGTAGTTGGGGTGGTCGAGAGATCCTTACTCAAGATTTTGTGAAGTGGTCACAGAGTGCTGCTCAGGGATCGGAGGGAGCCTATGGTGCTCATATCTGGCTCAATAGTGGTCAGAAAGCCATACCTTCTGTACCTGCTGATGCATTTTACGAGAATGGATTTGGCAGCCAGAGAGTGCTGGTGATTCCGTCAGCCGGAGTGGTCATTACAGTGCTGAGTGGTATGCAGATGAACTTTGACTATGATGGACTGTACAGCGGCGTGCTATCACACTTATCTGCTGGGCGGAGCTAGGACTACTTTACTGGTCTTGACGGATCAAGTATACGTATCTCAGTGATCCGCGTACTTTCTAGGAAGTCGGTATATTCTAGCACATCCTTCGTCGGATGTAGTCCGATTTTATCTGGACTTCCTGTGTAGTTGTTGGGATTGATGAGGAAGCGCACATCAGGATAAATCGGAGTGGTGGCTGCTGCCACTTGAGACTTGGGAAAGTAAGAGATCTCGTAAATGGGGTAGGTGCGGATAAAATCATTGAGCGTCAGACCAACGGAGAATCCTTCTTTAGTTTCATACTCTTTACTATGCACCGATATGGTCGTCAGCTCATCAGTCTTTTGGTCTACGCCAAAGCTCAGGGCATTGGCCAAGTTGATGACAAGCGTGTGAGCTTTGTCTCGGCGTTTTTTTCCATCAGGACCTGTCGATATAGCGCTGAAAGAATTGAGTTGAGCGCCAGCTGGCGTTGCAGCTGTATCTAAAGTCTCACCGATCTGGTAGTGGAAGATGCCATCGTTTCTGATGTTCCAGCTATCGCTTTTACCGGTAGAACTTGCGGGCTTAGTAGTGCTAGAGGCAGTACTTTGGGATGAGGAGCTTGAGTCCGCTGACTCGCTTTTGCACGACAGTGCGCACATACTTACAAGCATAAGGGAAAGGAGAATGATTCTAGCCATAGGGCAAAGGTAGTATCTCGCTGATCACGACTCGCTCTGGACGATATGATTGTAATCGAGCAGTAGGGTCTTGAGAAAAGTCTCCGAATCTGTGTACATGTCTGCGCCAATCTTACTCGCCATACGATCAGCAATTCGCTTGACGAGTGGTGGATTATTCTGTAAGATTTTAGAATTGAGCGTATTGCGGATGACCGTGATCTCTGTATCGGATAAGAGTGTCACAGTATCATAAGTCACCACGTGATCTTTCTTCACTTCCCTGAAATTGGTATGGGATAGAAATACACTCTGTCGTAAAGCGAGCACCACGGTACCTGCTGTAAAATCACCGATTCTCTGATTTCTTGAGGAAGAGGCAATAGATATAATGGCGGGCAGCCCATAAAATAGTGCTACATCAATCATACGGAATAGCCAGCGCGTGATGTACTGTCCTAGCGATACTGGCTTGCCCTCTACATCGGCTACTTGGATATTCATAAGTTTTTTACCAGGAGTCTGACCGTTCATAGCTGCCTCAAATAGGAGGCTGTAAAACACAAAGGGTATGGCAAGTATAGCCACAAATATCCCGATAGTGGTGCCGCTAAATGAGGAAAGCGCTCGCAGGATCACGATCACGATCAAGACGTATCCACCCTTGATCAAGATGTCTAGGAGATAGGCAACGATGCGATCTCCTAGAGACGCGGTCTTCATGTCCAGGACGACATTGTGCGCTGTGTGTATGCTTAGCTTTGAGGACACTATCTTTAAACCTGTGTGGAACTTAAAAGTATACAAGTTATAGCTATTGCTGGACCTAGCGCTGTGAGTCCTATCCACGGGCCGTAGTCTATGACCTGCGGGGCTCTGTACAGATTACATTGCTAGAAGAGATATGAGAAATGAAGGAAGTCAGATTCATTGCAGAAAATCGGGAGAGGTGGAAGAAAAGCGAAGCTGCACTGCGCAGTGATGGTCTGGTTCAGCCTGATCTGCTCACGGAGATGTACGTGCAGCTCTCTGATGACTTATCATATGCTAAAACCTACTACGAGGGTAGCGAGGTCATCACATACCTAGAAAGTATGACGGTCATAGCTCACAGACGTACGTATCAGAATCGGCGTACAGAGCGCGATCGATTTTTAAAATTCTTTACTCACGAGCTGCCGCTGGCCTATCGACAGTCCCAGCCCAAAATGCTCATGGCTCTTACGGTGTTTCTACTTGCTATTGGGCTAGGCGTCATATCAAGTATCATTGATGCAGACTATGTGAGAGTGATCATGGGTGATGCCTACGTCAATATGACTGAGAACAATATCGCTGAAGGTGATCCACTGGCTGTCTATGGCGATTCTGACTCCGGGAGCATGGCGATGATGATAGCAGTGAATAATATACGTGTGAGTTTCTTGGCCTTTGTTGCAGGTATTCTAGGATCTTTTGGTACGATTTCTATTCTATTTATCAATGGTGTGATGGTGGGAGCATTCTTTTATTATTTTATAGAGAAGGGCATAGGTCTCATGGCTATCAGTTCTATCATGATCCACGGTGCACTAGAGCTGAGCGCGATAGTGCTTGCTGGTGCGGCAGGGCTGTGTATAGGAAATGCTCTTCTATTTCCTGGAACCTACAGTCGTGCAATTTCTCTACGCCGAGGAGCATCCAGGGCGGTAAAGATTATCATAGGCCTGGTGCCTGTATTCATCGTCGCAGCTATACTAGAGAGCTACGTCACTCGGCATTATCAGTCGCTAGGTGTAGCAGGTAGCATGACGATTGCCATCTTATCTATGGTCTATGTGATCTGGTATTTTATTATTTATCCAAGAAGATTGTATCCTGATGTCAAAGCTTAAGCCTTATTTGCCTTTATATAAAAAACGTGATTTCAGTAATTTATTTACGGACACGTTTTCCTATTTTCTTAGAAATATAGGCCCTCTCTCTAAGCTCTATTTGATCTGGGTCATGCCAGTGGTCGCACTATCTTCTTTGTTTCTGATGTGGAAGGGCAATGTAATGACGGATTTGGGAGCCATATATCAACCAGATTTTGTGCCAGATGATCAGTGGTTTCTCGACTTTGGAGTGGGCTTCTTGGGGCTATATGTGCTATCTGGGATTGCAGGTCTACTTATGATCGTAGCGACCTGCTCGTACATGCGAGTCTATGAAGAGAATGATGGCGTGATAGAGAATATGGTCGAAGTCAATCGGCTGATCAAAGCTAAAACAGGTAAAGTACTAGGGTATTTTTTGCTTTATATAGTAGCTATACTTCTGGTGATAGCTATAGTGGTAGGTGCTGCAGCTCTGGCTCTGCCGCTAGGTATCATTTTAGGATTTGCTGTGATGATTGGTATCATCTACGTAAATATCAATCTGCTCATCGCTCCGGTGATACTGGTCATGGAAGATGAAGTGGGAGTAATTGAAAGTATATCGCGAGCTTTCCGTCTGATGAAAGGCCATTTTTGGCTTACTCTTATTGTCATATTTATTTTGGGGATGCTGATAGGCATAGTACAGTATATATTTATGATTCCCATGTACATCATCATGGTAATACAGATGATTGGGGTGGTGGACGGCGCTGCTGATATGTCTACAGGAGCAGCGGGTACTTTCAGTACGTTGTTTATGATTGCTGGAATCCTATACTTATTTATCATGCGGACGATTCCTAAGGTGTTGATCTATGGATCTTGCCGAGATGAGAAGGAAGGACTGTCCATAGAGACAGAACTTGACCAACTTGAAGACATCACACCTGACAATCCGTACTACGGCAATGAAGGTGATTTCTAGGATAGTTGGCGTATATATAATCCTGCTGATGGTAGGAGTATGTCCTCGCATGAGCGCTCAAGAACTGGAGCCTTATGTGCTACGTGAATGGGATGACGAGAGACTTGACGAGTACAAAACCCAACTTGCCTATAGCTACGATGAAGATGAGCGTGCTGGATCGGGTGGCGGAATAGCTAAGCTCAAATACATTATACGCAGATGGATCAGAGAGAACTTTGGTACAGCTGGGAATGTGCTCCATGGTACGATCAAGCTTTTGCTCATGCTACTAGTCGCTGCAGTGATAGTCTACTACATAGTGAAGTCCAGAGCACCAGCGATCTTAAAGAGAACTAATGCAAAGGTTGATTTTGCACCAGAAAATCTAGACCAATACGAGGAAGTCGATCTTAAAGTTCTGTTGCTAGAAGCTGAAGCTTCCAAGGATTTTCAAAGCGCCGTCAGAATTCGATTTCTGCTACTACTCAAAGATTTAGAAAAGGCTAAGCTGATAGAATGGAAGGATTATAAGACTAATCTAGATTACTACTATGAGATGCAGGATCCAGAGGTACAAGAAGATTTTCAGCGTATGATGGACTGGTTTGAGTATAGCTGGTACGGTAAGTTTGATCTTGATGCGCCGCTCTACCAACGTGCTGTAGCTCAATACACTTCATTTATCCAGAGCTTACAAAATCCTAAGGGCTAGATGAAGAACTGGATGATCTACGGCCTCGTGCTTCTGTACCTGCTGATTATGGTGGCAGTCTCCGTGCTATCGCCCAAGGAGCTCAACTGGCGTGACAGCTTCAGCAGGACAGAAAAATTACCTTACGGGTGCAGCGTGCTCTTTGAAAATCTTCCAACACTCTTTCCTAAAAGTGATATTTACTTAAGTACGAAGAGTATGTATGAGGAACTCGTAGATTCTAGTCTGAGCGATCACACAATCTTCCTCATTGATCGCGATGTGGACCTAGACTATTACAGTTGGGTGGAACTCATGGAATACGTAGAGTCCGGGGAAGAATGCTTTATAAGTAGTCAAAACATTAGTGGTCAATTGCATACGATCCTCGATAGTCTATCTATTACTTATGATCGCTGGTCTAACTTAACACTGGACAGTGTCGACCGTGCACGATGGAGTCCATTTCGCTCTCTCAATGCTCCAGATTACAGCCTGAATCAAATAATCGTGCGGGATGACACGCTAGGGCCCTTTCCTATTAATTATCAGTGGAATTATGCCGCGTTTGATCTTACTTACGCTAGTGATAGTGTGGAGGTACTCGGTATGTCACAAGATACCTTTCCTAACTATATCCGGTTTCCGTATGGGAAGGGCCGCTTCTATATTCACCTCCAGCCAGAAGCGTTTACCAATTATCACATTCTCAGGGATGACTCGCGAGATTACTCTGCACACGCCTTATCCTATCTATCGGATTCTGATATCTTCTGGGATGGCTATACAGAGTCTTCACTTCAGGAGTCGGGATCTAGATTGCGAGTCATACTATCAGATCCCAATCTTAAGGTAGCGTGGTACTTAATCATCTTTGGACTGATTATGTATGTACTATCATTTATAAAGCGTGAGCAAAAGATGATACCTATCTTACGACCATATAGTAATGCTAGCCTAGATTACACACGTACAATAGGCAGCACCTACTTTGAATATGGAAGGCCCGGTCTCATCTTGAATAAGCGAGTGCAATACTTACGTGATCTGCTTTCGCGAAAATACTATATCAGGGATGTCAAGTTTACAGAAGCAGAGGCAGAGGCGATTCATATTAAAACGGGATATGATGAGGACAGTATCTTACGACTATTTTCAATTTTGAGAAATCTAGAAGCGCGTCACAGTATATCAGACGGTCAGCTCCTTGCAGCTACTAAGAATATTAATAAGTTTTATCGACATATAGAATAGACACTATGGAACAATCAGAAGAGCAATTCTTTACAGAGCGCACAGAGCTTTCTGGAATGCAAGATCAGATCAAGAGTATACAGGACGAGTTACGAAAAGTCATAGTCGGTCAGGACAAGATGGTTCAGCTACTTATAGCTTCCATACTTGCTGGCGGTCATGTGCTTATAGAAGGTAATCCAGGACTTGCCAAGACCCTTACAGCCAAGTTATTGTCCAAGAGTATTAAAGTAGATTTCAGCCGTATTCAATTTACGCCTGATTTGATGCCGAGTGATGTGCTTGGTAGCAGTGTGTTTAATATGAAGACGAGTGATTTTGAGTTTAAGCGTGGCCCTATTTTTTCGCAGATTGTATTGATTGATGAGATTAATAGAGCACCGGCTAAAACCCAAGCAGCGCTCTTTGAGGTGATGGAAGAGCGTCAAGTATCCATGGATGGGACAACCTATAAGATGCAAGATCCATTTATCATCATCGCTACTCAGAACCCAGTCGATATGGAGGGGACTTATCAGTTGCCGGAAGCACAGATGGATAGATTCCTCATGAAAGTAAAGGTGGGCTATCCCAGCATGACGGAGGAGACAGACATACTGCGCCGATGGCATCAAGGAGGTAATAAGAATCAGCTCGCTGATATACAGGCAGTCCTATCAGGTGACGATGTGGTAAGCATGAAAGAGCAAGTGAGACTCTGTCGCATAGAGGATCGTCTACTAGAGTACATAGCGCAGATCGTGCATCGCACAAGGAGCCACCCTGACATCTATATAGGGGCGTCTCCTAGGGCGAGCCTAGCCATACTTATGAGTGCCAAGGCTATCGCCGTCATGAGAGGTCGAGATTTTGTGTCTCCAGATGATATTCTGTATGTAGCGGTGCCTGTGCTGGGTCATAGAATATTACTTACACCTGAGAAAGAAATGGAGGGGTCGACTCCAGAAAAGATTATCGACGAATTAATTAAATCTGAAGATGTTCCTCGTTGATGGGCTGGTATAAATCACTATATCTCCGCTATAGATTCTTCATTGCTCTTGGAGTTGTCATTGTGCTATTTTTGGTAGCAGCCTTTGCTCCATTTATGAGGGCTTTCGCCCAAATGTCCATGTGGCTCTTTTTCCTTTTATGTGTAATAGATCTAGTCCTACTCTATGGCACAGGAGGTAAAATTAAGAGCGAGCGAAATGTCACTGATAAGTTGTCGCTAGCTGATCCCAATCCGGTAAATATTCTAATTAATTCTACTTATAAGTTTCCTGGATCTGTAGTAGTTATCGATGAGCAGCCGATCCAGTTCCAGGCTAGGGATATGCGCTGGGAGTCTACTCTTGATACGGCGGGAGACACATCTATCAGCTATCAGATCACTCCCTATCGTAGAGGTGAGTATCACTTTGGTGCCATACGGACTTTCTTTTATAATAAGATTGGTTTTTTCCGTCGACGATTTACTGATAATTCACCGCAGATGGTCAAGGTGTATCCTGGTTATCTACAACTGAGAAAATATCGTCTTGCCGCTATGACACATAGGCTACAGGATCTGGGCATCAAGAAGATCAGGCGCTTAGGTGACACTATGGAATTTGAGCAGATAAAGAAGTACGTCAGTGGTGATGATCCAAGAAAGATCAACTGGAAAGCGACTGCGCGTCGCGGAAAGCTGATGAGTAATCAGTATCAAGACGAGCGCGCTCAAAATGTCTACTGCCTCATAGATAAGGGGCGTACTATGCGTATGCCATTTGATAATCTGAGTTTGCTAGATCACAGTATCAATGCCGCACTCGTCCTCAGCCATATTTCTATCCATAAGGCTGACAAAGCTGGTCTTATCACCTTCAGTAATAAAATCAGTAGCGTTGTCAAAGCGTCCAAGAGGTCCAGACAGATGCATGATATACTAGAGACGCTTTACAATCAGCGCACGTACTTCAAAGAGTCCAACTACGAGCTTCTCTATAATCTCGTCAAGAACCGCGTCAATCAAAGAAGTCTCATGTTTTTATTTACTAACTGGGAGGCAATTACATCTCTGCGCAGACAGATGAAATACCTCCGTGCGATCTCTGCTCAGCACTTGCTTGTAGTAGTGATCTATAAGAATACAGAGCTTGACGATCTGCTGCGATCACAGCCACGTGATATGGAGGGCATCTATCAGCAGGCGATCGCAGAGAAGATGGTATATGAGAAGCAGCAGATGGCCGCTGAACTGCGCAGTTATGGAATACATACCATACTTACCAGACCAGAAAATCTCACAATCAACGCGATCAATAAATATCTTGAGCTGAAAGCTAGAGGTGCCGTATAGCTTAACTAAGTCTGACACTGCTACAGCCTAGGGCGCAGATTCGATATAAGATCGCACTGATCAGAGCTTCCTTATGGCTCTGTTGACATTTGGACGAAAGTCCCCAGCGTGTTAAATATCCGCTAAACCGATGTCTCGGTGCAGAACATATATGCCGATACCCCGTATTATTGGTACAGATTAACTAGTAAACCCTTTACCATGAAAAATTATTTCCTACTCCTTCTTTGCGCTGTGTCTATTTCTTTTGTTTCCTGCAATGACGACCCACCTGTCATAGAAGACCTCGTGTATGCTGGTGACAATGCCAATTCTCCAGCTCTTCCTCCAGGAATCTACGAATTTGCGGCGCGCTTCCCAGTGAGTTTTACTGATGACTTCACAGGGCAATCGCTGGAGTCGGTGGAGATAGATCTGTATGAGATTCCTAGTATCCTAGAGTTGCGTATCTATGGTGCGGGCAGTTCTGAAGCGCCTGGCTCGATGCTCTATAGCGACATCATTACGGGAGACGTCGTCGCTAATTCTAGAAATACGGTATTTCTCAGTGATCCTATTGAATTGACAGATCAGGAACTCTGGATCAGCGTACGCGCGAGTCAATCTGTAGAGCAGCAAGTAATGGGCTGTGACGCAGGTCCTCGTGATCCTAATGGTGATCGCTTCTTTGCAAATGACGGAAGTAATTGGACTACGTTTAATGCTTTTTCAAGTCCAGAGAGTATCAACTGGAACATCATAGGTCGCCTGCGCGAATAGTAAGCCTCAGAATTTATTTGCCTCCTCGCATGGCGTGGAATAGATAAGCTAGAATCATCACTAGAGCGCAGCCAATAAAGTTGAGCCACAGATAGGCGATATTTACTATGCCCAGTTCTGAGAGTGTGATGGTCGTCACGACTACGATCTCAGCTATGATGGCTGCAATCAATACTGGAATGGGACTTATACGCTTCATGAAGAAAGCTACCATAAAGATCCCTAGGATCGTACCATAAAATAGGGAGCCGATAATATTTACCGCTTCGATGAGATTTTCAAAGAGACTAGCTGTACTAGCAAATATCAATGCTATGATACCCCACATAATCGTGAAGGCTTTGCTCATCTTGAGATAGTGTGCGTCATCTTCTGAGCTCTTGAAATTTCTCTTGTAGATATCTACGAGCGTAGTCGTCGCAAGAGCATTGATCTCAGAGGCTGTACTAGACATCGCCGCACTGAAGATGACAGCTAACAATAGACCTACTAGACCTATGGGTAAATTGCGAGTGACGAAGTGAATGAAGACATAGTCGGCATCTTCGTCGTCATTCTTTTCATCAGCCTTCATGATGAGCGCCTTGGCCTCCGACCGCTTTTCTATATCTGCCGCTAGTGCCTCTTGCACGCGTGCTTTGTCTACAGCTATGCGCTGCTCGTTCCCGGTCTTGAGACTCTGGATGAGATCAGTAGAGGCCGCCTCTTTTAGTTCATAGATGGCTTGGTGCTCGAGTTCTATACTTGCCAGATCATCGGCGTATACGGACTCCCTTACTGACTCTAGATTCGCTTCATTGAAGTGGACCGGAGATGGCTGGAATTGATAAAAGACAAACACCATCAAGCCTACGAGCAAAATGAAGAACTGCATCGGCACTTTGAAGATACCATTGAACAGTAGACCAAGTCTGGACTCACTCAGAGACTTGCCAGAGAGATAGCGCTGCACCTGTGACTGATCCGTACCAAAGTAGGATAGGAAGAGAAAGGTCCCACCAAACATGGCAGACCACATATTATATTTATTGCTCCAGCTGAATTCAAAGTCTACGATATTGAGCCGATCGACTGCCCCTGCATATCGCAGTCCGTCTACGAGTCCTACTGACTCAGGCATCTTATTCATCAATATAATGAAGGCGATGATCATACCACTTAGGATGACAATCATCTGTTGCTTCTGAGTTTGAGAAACGGCCTTAGTGCCACCCGCCACGGTATAAAGAATTACTAGAATACCGATGCAGAGATTAGTCATATACAACTCAATACCCAGTATGGATGAGAGGATAATCGACGGTGCGTAGATAGTGATGCCGGCTGCTAGACCTCGAGCAATAAGAAACAGTACGGCTGTCAGCACTCGAACGCGCACATCAAAGCGCTGTTCCAGAAATTCATATGCGGTATAGACCTTGAGTTTGTAGTACTGCGGTAAAAAGAACACACACAGTATGACCATGGCTATCGGTAGTCCAAAGTAAAACTGGGCGAAGCCCATGCCTTCTTCATAGGCTTGACCAGGCGTACTGAGAAAGGTGATCGCGCTGGCTTGCGTCGCCATGATGCTCAGACCTATAGTCCACCAGGGCAAATCTCTATCTCCCAGTAGAAAACTTTCACTGCTCTTCACGCTTCGCGTCTTCCATATGCCATAGGCTACGATGAGCACTAGGGTAGATATGAGTACGATCCAGTCTATCGTATGCATATCAAGAAAGAGCTCTAGTGATGAGGTAGAATGTCACGAGCAACACGAGATGCACACCAAGGACTACGGCATACAGCTGATTCCAACTCTTCATGATGGGTGGTTTGTCCTCGCTCATCAGTACTGTGGTCTATGAGGTGCGCTCTGTACGATTTGCTCGATGCGCACGATGACGTCATCGTCAAGCATGTCGATGACGTCGAGTGACTCGAGAGTTTCTTCTAGCTGGGAGGTTTTAGATGCTCCGAGGATGACGGTACTGACATGAGGATTTTGCGCGCACCATGCTATGGCGAGCTTAGGCAGAGTCGTGCCAAGTTCATCGCTGATCTCTTTAAGCTCGCGGACTTTTTCTATTTTGTCTTCTGTGAGTTCGCGTTCTTTGAGCCAAGCTAGTTCTTTGCGGCTTAGTCGGCTGTCGTCTGGAAATTTATCGAGGTATTTATCTGTCAGTAGCCCTGATGCTAGAGGAGACCAAATGGTCGTACCTAGTCCATAGCCTTCGTATAGTTGCTCGTAGTCGACCTCAACCTTCTGTCTGTGGAAAAGATTGTACTGTGGTTGCTCCATAGTAGGGCCTATGAGCCCATACTTCTCAGCGGCCGCGTGTGCTGCCATGATTTCCATAGCGGACCATTCGCTTGTACCCCAGTACAGGATTTTACCTTGCTGGAGCAAATGATTCATCGCCCACACCGTCTCTTCGATTGGCGTATCCTTATCAGGGCGATGACAGAAATATAGATCTAGGTAATCAACTTGCAGTCGACGCAGCGCAGCGTCACAGGCTTCCATGACATGCTTTCTACTGAGGCCACGCTGATTGGGTTTTTTCCGCCCATCACCAAAGAAGACTTTGCTGCTCACTACATAGCTCGTGCGATCCCATTTGCGATCTGCTAGGATCTTGCCCATGACGATCTCGGACTGGCCCTCGGCATAGATCTCGGCATTGTCGAAGAAGTTGACGCCACGCTCATAGGCGATATCCATCAACTTACCCGCTATGCCATCTTCAATCTGATTGCCAAATGTCACCCAAGACCCAAGCGATAACTGACTGACCTGTAATCCTGATTTGCCTAATCTTCTGTACTCCATGGGTTAAAGGTAGTGAAGCTGGTCAGGAGTGGTTGCGTAAGATCTGTTAAGTGAGTTACTGGCGACTTTGCTTCGTATACGTCGATTAAGTTATGGAGCGATATTGTAATCAAGTCCCATGAGCTCAATCACTCTTCACTACGCAAGGAATAAAAAAAGCCCAGTGCGTGAGCACTGAGCTTTTCCTACTTTTTCTAGCTTAGAAATCCTACTGGAGGATGATCTTTTGCACTGTAGTCCCTTCATCTGTCTGAATCTGGAGGAACACTGGTCCACTCGGTATGGTAGCAGGCCTCTGCCACTCATACTGCTGTGAGTTAATATCATTAATTCTACTGAGGAGAAGACCACCTTGTGTCAAGACATTAATGGCTTCTATGGTGGCGCCAGTTGTCTTGATGGTAAGGATCTCTGTAGTTGGATTTGGGAATGCAGATAGACCGATTGCACTGGCTTCGACTATGTCTGTGGTTCCTACGATTGCGTCACCTAGTTCGTAAGCAAGATACATACGTGGGATTGCTAGCTGGAAGATAGTATCGATGTACGTTCTCGCTTTCTCTGCTGACATGTCTGGGTTGGTCGCTAATCCGCTTAGATGTAGGAGGTCGGCGTCTAGAGATGCACCAGTTGCTGCGTTAACTGCGGCAACAAGATTTCTAAGATCTTGCAATCCCCACCAGTCCCAAGGGCTACCTTCTGCTCTTGGGTTACCTTCTGGATCCAAGAAGACTGGAATATCGAATGCATAAAAGTTGTCCGTACCTTCAAGCAGTGGGGTAGCTTCGGTAAGCAGTTGTGCCGTAATGCTATCTTCTTTTTGCTCCTCTATAAGCTCACTTAGTGGATCATCATCAGCCCCGAGACCAGCGATACCATCGTTTAGGCCAAGGTCGTTAGCCCTTTCGATGGCAAGTCGTGTTCCTGCAACTCGAACGACTTCTTCACGCGTCGTTGGGACAATTACTATTCCATTGAAGAAAGGAGCAAAAATATCTTGGGTGCAATGTACACCTACATATGCAGGCTCATTTGGAGCCCCATCTATCCAGCTACTATCACCAAGAGCTCCTCCTTGATTAAAAGAAAAAATAATGTCAGAATCATAGTCAACATGATTTGGCAGATTTGAGGGCATGGTGTTAGTGCCAGGATCAAAGAATGTCTCCAACTTACCGTCTATGTCTCCACTGACGCTCTCTACTATCAACGGTGAGCCGTCATCCGCTAAGAATTTATCTAATTGTACTTCAGATATGTCATCGAGCGAGGCTGCGCCAAGAGCTAAATATCCACCAGTGCCTATTCCCCAAATACCAATTTTGTCTGGATTGATACCGTGAGGATTACCTTCTTCTGCGACCGTACTTCGCATATAGCGAACTGCTGTGCGAGTATCTTGAATACCACGGTAGGCCGCTTGTAGGAGTGTGCCTTTGCGCACATCTTCGAATTCACTCCCCGGATCCCATCCTTTACGATAATCAAATACGCCGACAACGTAGCCTCGTGAAACGAGTCTCACTGCAGTTTCTATCGCAGTAGAGTCAAATCTTGACCCCGTAGTTGTCATGTTGAATAGGATCGGCAAGAAACTTCCAGTTGGAGCTATCAAGACGACTGGTCGATTCGTGGCTGTATCACCGGCTGGACGGTAGATATCCATCTTGAGATCCTCTGGTGCAGCGTTAGCCAAACCTCTGAGTATCGTTATGTTAGTTCCATAGGTTAGGTCGCCGACGCGTTCCACCCCAAATTGAGGATCAATGTAGCGCTCTTGGGCTTGAAGGCCAGCAACTACAAATAATGAAAAAATAAGTGTAAAAGTCTGTTTCATAAATCTGATTTTGTGTTTATTTATTTAGCCAATCGTATGTAATAGAAATATAAGCGAGTCTCCCTATTCTTGGACCTCCATAGGTTTGGAAGGTTTCATTGTTAAGAAGATTGGTCGCGCCTATTTTAAGCGTTGTATTGATTTTAGGGAATAACTTATTTACTTGAGCATCCAGCAAGTCATATGTTGGTATGAAACCCGTGAACTGTGGACTGCCTTCGAACTGGAAGCCTTGGATCCACTTATAATTAACATTAAAGCCAATACCCTTAATTTGGGCTCCTCCCAGGTTGATCTCAAGATCTCTTCCACTTAAGCCAATATTGTATTTGTGCTCAGGTGTATTGAAGGCGGGTATAATCGGATCGTCAGTATTTGTGTTAAGTTTATTCCAGCTGTAGTTTCCTCTAAGTTGATACTTGTCTTTAAAGAAATAACTTAAACCAATAGAGAAACCTTGAGTGGTTACAATATCTTTAGCATTAGCGCTCACCCTGAAAATTTGAACATTCTCTACCTGATTGATAAAGGGATTGATAAATGCATCTGCCCCAAGTTCAAAGCCTATAAAATCTTGATATCGAGAAAAGTAATATCCTGCATCTACGAAGAGAGCGTCAAATAAGGTTGTACGGTACCCTACTTCTATTGTTCGCACTTTCTCTGTCTGAATAGGGGCTACGTTGAAGTATACTAAAGTATCATTGTTCCTTGTGTTGACAAAGTCTCGCAGGCTTTGGATTGTAAGCAAATCTTGGATTCCGTCAATATTACCCTTCAGTATGGCTGGTCCAACGTTGTAATTTAGATATTGGTCATTAAGTGTTGGATTTCGCACCGCGCTGCTAAGACTGACGCGCAAGTAATTGTTTTGAGATGGATTGTATACTAGTGAGGCGGCTGGCGAGAAGTTTGCGGCAAAGTTTTTATGTCTGTCGTAACGTGCAGTTACGTTTAATTTAATACGATTTTCGTTAAAGGAGTAAGTGGCACCGCCATAGACACCATACTCCCACGTGTCAATATTTCGACCCATCGTGTCAAGAAGTATTGATCCTCTGCTATCTGGCATAAATATTCTGCCACTTGCGCCAGCCTTAAATTGGAGTTCGTTAACCCGCGTGTTATTCTCAAAGAGGATAGGCTCGAAAGTATACTCTCCCTGAGTATGAGCCAGAGAAGACTCAGAGAAGAAACGCGTGCCAAGTCCACCGCTTCCAGCTAATGTGGAGGTGATGCTATCAAAAGCCATCTGAAATTCATCTGTTCCTGGCATGAAGCGTGCATCCTCTCCAAATATCAGTGGTGACTTATCATCTGCCTTCAGCCTCGCGTCATCATGTAGTTCTTGGATTAGGTCTGGATAATCTTTTAGAAACTCTAAAACATCACCGTTGAATTGATCAATGATTCCATTATCCCTATAAAAAGTAAAGTCGGGATAGCCTTCAAGTGCTTCAAGACGGTCAGAGTCATAGGCGTTACGGTAATTTCTAATCCAACCAGCATCAGCTACAGCAAGCTCCTGTAGCTGTAGCGCTGTAAAATACGGATCATATGAGTTTCCCGCATCCTCTTGGGTAAAGTATGTTCGCCAAAAGAACTTGTCCTTTTTCCTTATCTCAGCTCGATATTGATAGAAGTTAATATCTCTGAGGCTATACCTGTTATCGCCTTGATAGACCGTTGTCCCTCCACCATAGCTGCCTGAAAGTAAAAGTTCGGTAGACTCGTACTCTTTCTTTGGTTGAAGTCTTATATGAGCAGCAGCAGACAGTTTTATATTTTCTGTGTTATAGTCTACAAGGTCGACCTCATTATAGCCAGTTCTAAATACTGTGCCAAATCCCGGGCGAGTCCTCACATTAGATGTATAGCCACGACGTGGTTCATCTCCGTAAGTATTCACCGCATCATACCCACCAGGATTATCTCGTCCAAAATCAGATCCATCCACTGGATCATAATTATCCGCTTCCCAGTCATCAGCCTGCAAATAGGAGAAGTTGATCTTAAAAGCCATCCAGTCTTGGCCTTCCGAGTTGCTCAGTGCTTGGGCATAGCGGAAGTCGGTACCAAGTAGGTTGCGTTCACCTACTTTGACTTTAGCCGCAAGGCCCTTCTGGAAAAATGGATCCTTCGTCTGCATATAGATGACTCCATTGAAGGCATTAGGTCCATAGAAGGCAGTGGTTGCACCTTGGATGATATCCACTTTGAGGACATCAAGTTCTGAGCTGCCAAGGAAGTTACCAAGGGAGAAATTTAGGCCAGGACTCTGATTGTCAACGCCGTCTATGAGCTGTAGGGTGCGTACAGGGCTTGTGCTGTTAAATCCTCTAGTGTTGATGATCTTAAAGCCTAAGCTCGCAGCGGTGAGATCTACGTCTTTGAGTGTACCTAAGCCATCATAGAAGTTCTCGGCTGGTGTCTCTTTGATACTGATCAAGTCTAGCGACTCGACTGTGAGAGGTGTTGCTTTCTGTTTATCACTGATTCGCTGTCCCTTGATTTCTACACCTTCTATGACGACAGTACTCTCACCCATCATGATCTTTTGAGGACCATCGAGTGAGGTGACATTGTAGATCATCTCGTCATAGCCGATGTAGCTGATGACCAAGTTAAAGGGAGGATCTCTATCTACACTAAGCTGGAAACTGCCATCAAAGTCAGTTGTGGTACCTATGGTGGTACCTTCTAGCTCGACAAAGGCAGAAATGAGAGGATCTCCGGTCTGTGAATCTATTACCTCTCCGGTAAGGACTTTCTGAGCCGAAAGCCAACAAAAACACGACATAATAGCAGCAAAGCAGCAGCAGTTTCTTTTCTTTATCATATTCATTTTTATCCCTGTAGATAGGCCTGTAGTCTCGAGAGCTGCCTAGTCTAGAGCTTCGTAGTCACTTGATTTCAGGTCTATTTCTTGGCACAAGTTACATCAGTTTTCTCATATGTGTTCTCGTGGGAATAGACAATACCTTCATAGGGGGATTTTTTAACTATTTGGCGGTTTGATTACAGATCACTTGGACGGTAGACCCATAGCTTTCTTTGAAGTAGATGACCCTGTGACGAAGCAGGCTTTCTACCAGCTGAGGAGTGCTGTGACGTATGGTCATGAGCTCTACATCGTCTATCAGCTCCACGTCAAATGATTCTCTCAGTGCCTCTATGCACTGTTGACTGCGTCGCCCGTCATCTGTGAAGCAAATCAAGAAGCTCACCGCCGTGTTCTTCATAGCATTCACTTTGACTCTATATTCATTGCACAGACGGAATACATCAGCCAAGTGTCCTTCTGCTACAAAGCTCAGGTCCCTCGTCTTGACCTTGAGGAGAAGCTGATTCTCTTCTCGTACGATGATGGGAGGATATGCTTTGGCGCCTACTGAGGAGATTATTGTACCTGACTTGTCAGAGTTTACATAGCTCCGTACGATGAGCTGTATCCCTTTGTTTTCCAGTGGTTTGATCGTTTTGGGGTGTATGACCTTGGCGCCATAGTAGGTCATCTCTGTGGCTTCTCGATAGTCGATGACGTCCATCTTCACGGCTTCACTTGAGCGATTAGGATCTGAGCTATAGATGCCATCTACATCTTTCCATACTGTGAGGCTATCGGCATCAAGCGCATAGGCCAGTATTGCTCCTGTGTAGTCACTTCCCTCGCGTCCTAGCGTGGTGGGAGCTCCTGATACACTGCGACCAGTAAATCCTTGGGTGACCACGATGTCATGATCTATCAGACTATTATGTATTTGAGATCGTATCTGAGGTATGCTTTCTTCCCACAGTACACGAGCATTTCGATGTATATCATCTGTCATGATGAGATTGCGTGCGTCTAGGAGTGCAGCCGATTGACCATGATTTCTCAGGTTGGCAGCGAGTAACAAGGAGGACAAGCGCTCGCCTTCACCCATCACAGTATCGTAGTGCTCATCATAGCTGAGATCTGCAGACTGTAATTGGTCCTTCACTTCGCTTAATAACTGGTTTAAAGTATCCAGTACGTCCTGGCTAAGTTTCAGTTCTTTGCAGACTTCTCTGTGTACGTTGCAGAGTCGTGACCACGCCGCATCATCCCATGCGTCAGATCTAGCCGAATGTAAGAGCTGCTCTAGATCATTGGTCGTCTTGCCCATTGCCGATACGACTACTATGAGAGGTCGATAGTCCTCTGCAGAGATTATACGCACTACCTTGTCTAGATGCGCTGCATCACGCACGGACGATCCACCAAACTTGTATATTTTCTCCACTTTCTCCATGTCCTAGCGGACAAAGGTGCTGATATCCCTCTACATATAGTAGCGCGAGTCACCGTCGTTTCTCTTACTTTGCAGTGTAAGGGTTCTGCATTGACTATTCAATTTTTGGACGAAAGTCCTCTCAGCTTACTCAATCAGTGTGTATCCTACATCCTTTTGATCATCTTATGGCGCTGAAGCGCTGAGACCATTATTTTCCGCAGTCTATGAAGTATTTGAGTCGTATAAGTGCCCTCGTGGCGAGTTGTATTTTTTCCTTGGGGGCTTTCGCCCAAAAACCAGCGAATCCCACATCCATTGACATCTACCACGATCTAAGAAAGTTAGAAGTGGTAGGCTCCGCAATGTACTTAGCCGCACATCCCGATGACGAGAATACTCGCGTCATAGCTTATCTCAGGAATCAGCTCAATATCCCCACGACCTACCTGTCACTCACCCGTGGTGATGGAGGGCAAAACCTCATCGGCACCGAGATACGGGAAGAGCTCGGAGTATTGCGCACGCAGGAGTTACTCGCTGCACGTAGGACTGATGGAGGTCAGCAGCGTTTCACTAGAGCCAATGACTTCGGCTACAGTAAATCTCCAGAAGAGACCAAAGAAATATGGAATAAAGATGCTGTCCTAGGTGATATGGTCTGGAACATCCGTAAACTACGACCAGATATAATCGTCAACCGATTTAGTCATGATAGTGGTCGTCGTACCCATGGTCATCACACGAGTAGTGCGCAACTGAGTGTAGAAGCATATGAGCTTGCAGGAGATCCGAGTGCCTATCCAGAACAGTTAGAATACGTGGAGCCTTGGCAGCCGCGGAGATTGTTTTTCAATACATCATGGTGGTTCTATGGTAGCCGAGACAAATTTGCTGAAGCGGATAAGAGTAAGATGATCCCCGTAGATATAGGAGTCTACTATCCACTCAGAGGTAAGAGTAATACGGAGATTGCTAGTGAAAGCCGCAGCAAGCATAGATGTCAAGGATTTGGTTCTACCAGTACTCGTGGTAGCCAGACCGAGTATCTACAGCTTATACGAGGCGATATGCCAGGAGATGTGAGCAGTCCGATTGCAGAAATTGATATGAGCTGGTCGCGTATTTCTGGCGGGCAAGCCATAGAGGTGCAATTGGCTTCCATCATAGAGAGTTACGACTTTGCTGATCCAGCTGCTAGTCTTGCTGATCTGCTTTCGCTGCGCTCGGCGGTGCATAGTCTTGGATCTGATGATCAGATTATAGAGAAGCTTGCAGACCTCGATCAGATCATCTTGGACTGTGCAGGTCTCTATGCCGAGCTACGTACAGAGAGTCAATACCGCACGCGCGGTGAGAGTCTGGGGCTAGATCTAGAAGTTATCAGTCGTGCTCAAGAAGGCATAGTGCTAGAAAGTGTAAGCTTCACCGGTGTCTCTGGTGATAGTACGCTGCAAGTCACTCTACCTGTCAATGAAAATCAACTGATTCAGCTAAGACGAGAGCTGCCTCAGAGCATTTCAGATCGCAGTCCTTACTGGCTACGTACACCAGGTACACTAGGAATGTATGCTGTAGAGGATCGCACGATGATAGGATTGCCAGAAAATCCAGATGTGATCCATGCCACGGTTGTCTATAGCATAGCCGGTCAGCAGATAGCGCAGACCATTCCTGCTGTGTATACCTCCACGGATCCAGCCATAGGGCAGGAGTATTTTCCGTTTGACGTCTTGCCGCGTGTGACCGCAGGTATAGAGAAAGAAGTCTATGTATTTGGTAATGATGTGACCAGAGATATCTTGGTGAAGTTGACTTCACATAGGCCTGAGCAAAGCGGAGTGCTGCGACCGATCGTATCTGCAGGATGGAAAGTAGAGCCAGCTAGTGTAGACTTCAGTACTACGCTTCGCGGAGAGGAGCGAGATTTTATATTCAGCGTCACTCCTCCAGCAGGACAGTCAGAACTTGATATGAAACTGGAGATGATGATTGATGGACAGACCTATGATCAGTCGCTGACAGTCATCGACTATGAGCACATTCCACGACAGATTATACTAGGTAAAGCGGCGGCTCGCTTGGTGAAAGTAAATCTCAAGCGTGCAGGAGATCGCATAGGATACATCATGGGAGCAGGAGACAAGGTGCCAGAAAATCTTGAGCAGATTGGTTATCAGGTAGATCTATTGTCAGAAAGCGATATCACAGCTCAGAAGCTTGCTGAATATGATGCCATCATGGTAGGCATACGTGCGCTCAATACGCAGAAGTGGCTGCCCTATAAGAACAGTGTTCTACTAAACTATGTCAAGGAGGGCGGCACGCTCGTACACCAGTACAATACTAATAGGCGCCTCGTCATGGACGACTTTAGTCCCTATCCTCTAGAGTTATCAAGAGGAAGGGTCACAAAGGAAGAAGCAGAAGTACGAATCATAGCGCCTGATCACGAAGTGATCAATTCACCCAATCAGATTACCTCAGCAGACTTTGAAAACTGGGTACAGGAGCGTGGGCTATATTTCCCAGGTACCTGGTCTGAGGATTACACTGCTATTCTATCATCTAATGATCCTGGTGAGGAAGCCCTGGATGGTGGACTACTGATCGCTGAGTATGGTGAGGGCTACTACGTCTACAGCGGATACTCATGGTTCAGGCAATTACCAGCAGGTGTGCCTGGAGCCTTCAGACTACTAGCTAATATCTTGTCGCTGGGTAGTGAAGAGAGACCCTAGCGCGGTCGATGTTGATATGAGGTCATTGCTTTGCTGCTGACCTGGTCAAGCGTGGATCTATGTGGAGATCATTGATATCTGTAATGCGCAACAGATGAGCATGAGGATGTAAGGGATTGATCACCACGTTATGTTCTTCCGGTATGATCACGGATGGTACATGCATAGCGAGCACGCTATCGATTGGAGTAGCGGGCTTCAAGGATTGCTCTTGATCGCTTGCAGGGCGATCCTGCAGGAATGCGCTGCCAATTCCCTGTGTATAGCGTACATCTTGTGACCAAGTCGCTTTGAGCGACGGTGCTGAGATGATAGCCTCATCTGGTAGCTCGATGGACAGGATTGCCATGTGCAGTGGTAGGGCATCAACTTGTACGTGCACCAAAAGTTCTAGATACGCAAGTGCTCGTGTCGTAGCAGCATAGATCATAGGCGTACCACGAGGATTCCAGCGTCCACCATAGAGCTCAGCTCCGCGGCCTGATAGATCACGGGCATATCGCTGAGAAGCGATACGATAGACAATCATATAAAGACACCGTGAGCGATGCGGCCTAGCTCATCGCGTACGATCCTCACACCATGATCATAGGGAAGTAGCTCGAGGGCCGTGTGACCACGAAATATATCTCTAGGGACCTCGATCCACTGGAAGAATCGCTCGCTATCACCAAAGACTTCGATGCCAGTCTCAATAAGATCGTGTACAGAGAGTATCCTCTCAGCACTAGCTCCCTGAATCGGCGAAGTACCGCGTAAGTGTCTGTAAAATGTCCTCACCGGAATATCAGCAAAGGCAGCCCAATCAGATGCAGCCAATGGATATGACTCGATGAACAGCTGAATACGCTTGATAGCAAGACCTGCACGGGCTTGCATCATGATCTCATACGGGTCAGATGCCGCCAAGTTACTGGCAGCATAGACGGCTGCTGGCTCTTCTACACTTGATGCAGTGCCTGACGGATCTCTATAAGTCTTTGCCATATGACACAAATGTACTGCCATATGACATATAAATCAAGTGCTGCTCTTACTTTTAGCGGCTTCAGGACGATATTTTATCATCATATGCATATACAAAGAGCGCGAGCCACGCAGAATCTTGTAGAAAAAGATCAGCATTACCACTACAGGTAATCCGAGGGCTGCCCAGATATTCCAATCCAAAACAAAGACAAAGAAAAGCGTCGGAATCAGCACAGCCCAACCTGTGAGGATATAACTGATAAACATAGCTCCATACCAGTAGCCAGGCTCTGGTAACATAGACTGACCACACTCGCTACATGCCTCAGGCATATCGAGTGGTTTGCTTGGGTCAAATGGCTCCACAAACATATTTCCCTCGCGACAGCGCGGACAGGTGAATTGAGATATGGAAGACATGAGTGATGGCATAGAGCTAGAGCTTTGTATCGAGCAAATGTAAAAGTATTGCTTGTAGGAAGTTGCTACAGTTCGGACTGAAGTTGAATGCCACTCAGCCGATCATCAGCACTGCTTTCTATACTGTCTACAGCATCTTCTACTGTAGCGTAAAAGCGAGAATTGCCGAGATCAGCGAAGAGTCCATGACGACGCATCGTATCTCGTACAGGACCTATCATATCACTCATGATCAAGACACAAGATTGCTCTGCAGCTTCCTGTGATAATTCCTTGAGGGCTTCTGCCCCAGAGCTATCTAGTCGCGTCATGCTGCCACAATGTAAGATGATGTATCTATGATCTACGATGGCATTACGGACTACACTCTTGATACTATGCACATTAGCAAAGTAGAGTGGGGCGTCTGGTCTGATGATGATTGTGTCGACTACCGTGCGTGCATCTGGAAATCTGTCTACATTCCTATAGACACCTGTACCCTTGATCTCTCCGAGGATAGCCACATGAGGTCTAGAAGAGAACAGTGCGAGCATGAGGATGGATAGCGCCACTCCCACTATGATGCCAGTTTCTACACTCACCAGCAGTGTCACGAGAAATGTCACGGCAAAGAGCAAGGCATCCTGTCTATCGGTCCTCCAAAGCATTCTCAATTCGCTGAAGTCTATGAGACGACTGACTGCCACAATAATGATAGCGGCGAGAACGACGATAGGGATATAGTAAAATAGCTGGGTAAAGAAGAGCAAACTGAGCATGATTAGCACAGAGGAGATGATGCTAGCTAATCCGGTACGTGCACCGGCCTCATCATTGACCGCTGATCGGGAAAATCCGCCAGTCACAGGAAATGATTGAAAGAAGCTACCTACTAGATTCGCCATGCCGAGCGCGCGCAATTCTTGACTAGAATCGATGGTGTAGTCCTTGTATCTACGTTGTAACTTTTGCGCGACAGCGATCGACTCCATGAATCCTACTAGCGCTATCGTGAATGCCATAGGCAATAAGGTCATGACAGAGCCGCGATCCCAGTGTGGAAGCGTGAAAGAAGGCAGTCCAGAGGGTACATCTCGGACGATCTTGACACCTGCTGTATCTAGGTCGAGCAGGCGTATAGCTATCACGCTCAGCACTACAAGTACTAGAGGTGTAGGAATCACTGAGCTATACCGTCTACCTAGAAGAAGGAGCGCTATGGCGGAGAAGCCTAGGAGCGCCGTTGGCCGGTGGGTAAGGGCAATATCCTTAGCGATAGCGATAAGTGTCTCAACTACGCCGCCACGGCCGATGTCCAGTCCTAGCAGTAGACGCATCTGACTTACAGCTATGATGATAGCTACGGCGCTTGTAAATCCTGCTACTACGGGATGAGCCAAGAAATTAACTAGGTAGCCCATACCTGTAAGTCCCATGACGAGCTGTATGATGCCTACTAGAAGAGCGAGTAGTATGGCGAGTTGGATGTAATCAGTTGAGCCAGGATCAGCTAGACCTTCTAAGCCGCTGGCAATCAGGAGTGCGACCATGGCCACTGGTCCTACAGCGAGCTGGCGCGATGTGCCAAGCAATCCATAGAGAAGTAGTGGGATCGTAACTGCATAGAGCCCATATACGGGAGGTAATCCTGCGAGCATGGAATAGGCCATTCCCTGAGGAATGAGTAGCACAGCCACTGTGATACCGGCGACTAGATCACCTCGCAGATCGGATCTGCGATAGGTTTTCATCCAGTTGATGCTCGGCAAATATTTCATGGATCAGTGGGGTAATCGCTTGCGAGTAATCCCATAGATCAGCGTGCCCCCTAGTGCCCCAAGAAGGACAAGCAGTAGTGAACTGTAACCTGCTCCGATCAGAGCAAAGATGGGTCCAGGACAAGCGCCTACAAGACCCCAGCCAAGTCCGAAGATGATACCTCCAATAAGGTAGCGCGGAATGGAAGGATTCTTATCTGGGAGGTCGATCTTCTCTCCGTCCGCATCGCGAAGTTGGCTACGCTTCATGATCTGTAGGCCAAACGCACCCACAAGCACGGCACTACCGATTACGCCATACATATGAAATGACTCGAAGCGAAACATTTCATAGATTCTGTACCATGACACCACCTGCGACTGAAGCAATACGACACCGAATAGGAGTCCAAGAAGAAAATAGAGACTGATTCTCATTGTGCTATTCCTGAGAGGTGAGGTAATAAACTGGGAAGTACTAGGTGGGTGACAAGAAGGCCTCCTATAAAGAAGCCTATAACTGCCAACAAACTAGGCCACTGCAGATTACTGAGGCCCATGATTGCATGTCCAGAAGTACAGCCTCCAGCATAGCGTGTTCCAAATCCAATTAGCATTCCTCCGCCTATAAGAAAGAGCAGCGAGAGAGGTGACTTCATTATATTTCCAAAGGTGTAAGACGATTCGCTAGACCGTACTAGCGGGCTCCCAAATATCTGCTCTGGCATCATGCCATCCGTTGCTGAAATACCTCTTGATTCTAATGATTCTACCGTGGAGGGCGCTAGATCCAGAGCGTCTGGCATGCCTATCAGCTCACCAGCTAGTGTGGCGCCGGCAAGGATTCCGAGGGCGAAGATGAGATTCCACCAGCGTGTGCTGCGGTCAATCTTAAAGTAGTCACTCCATCGTGCCGCTCCACCTAGACTGCACATGGTCTGTAGATTTTGAGACAGTCCAAAACTCTTGCCCAGATATACGAGGCTCAGCATGACCAGAGCGATTAAGGGTCCCGCTACATACCATGGCCATAATTGGTCGATAGCTGTCATATGCGGTAGTGATTCACGGAGTTCACGAGAGGATCTAACATAGGTGTGTAAAGGTAGAAAGTACGTATGGATGAATAGGGTGCTGTGGAAGACAGTGATCGTCAAGGTCTTGAGTGCTTCTTGGAGAATGGTGGGAGACTAATTGGGGTAGTGGTGGTGGTGCTCCATAGAGGAAATGTCAGTTTACAGTAAAGTGTTATTAAATGGAGTATCACCTCCATACAGGAAATCAAACAGTTTACAGTAAACTGTTTTTTAGGCGTACCAATGACCGCACCACCATTTCCTACCCACCAAATAAATCAGGTGTCTTCCCTGTCATAGGGATACCTAGATGGCGATATGCTCTCGGTGTTGCCTCACGACCGCGGGGTGTACGCTGTATATAGCCTTGCATGATCAAGAAGGGCTCATGCACCTCTTCTACCGTGCCAGCTTCTTCTCCGACAGCCGTAGCGATGGTACTCAGACCTACTGGTCCGCCATTAAATTTTTCTATAATGGTGCTCAGTATGCGATTGTCCATTTCATCGAGTCCTGAATCGTCTACATTGAGCGCTTCTAGACCGTATCGCGCGATTTCTATATCGATCTTTCCATTGCCTTTGATCTGGGCAAAGTCACGCACGCGTCTGAGTAGGGCATTGGCAATACGAGGAGTGCCACGGCTCCGTCGTGAGATCTCATCTGCTCCCTGGTCGTCGATCTCGATATCTAGGATTTCAGCTGAGCGCTTCACGATCGAGCTGAGCGTTGCATGATCATAGTAATCTAGCAGAAAAGTGATACCAAATCTCGCACGCATAGGCGCGGTGAGAAGGCCCATCCGTGTGGTTGCACCTATGAGAGTGAATGGATTGAGGCTGAGCTGTATAGATCTTGCACTAGGACCACTGTCGATCATGATGTCGATCTTGTAATCTTCCATAGCGCTGTAGAGGTACTCTTCAACCACATTATTGAGCCTATGGATTTCATCAATGAAGAGCACGTCGCCCTCTTGTAGATTGGTCAAAAGTCCCGCTAAGTCTCCGGGTTTTTCTATGACTGGTCCAGATGTCATGCGCATCTGCGCGCCCATCTCTGTGGCAATTATGTGTGACAAGGTAGTCTTTCCCAATCCAGGAGGGCCATGGAGTAGTACATGATCCAAGGCTTCAGTGCGCAGCCTTGCAGCCTGTATAAAGACACTCAGATTATCTACGATCTTAGACTGTCCCTTAAAGTCATCAAGACTTTGTGGCCTCAAGGTTGTCTCGATCAGTTGCTCTTGCTGCGACCAGTTCTGTCCTTCTGGATCTAGGTGTTCATTCATCTGACATTAAAGTTATGCATAATGTGTTCTCTGATCTAGCATGTACAGGTCAGGTCGGCTTTGGGAAGCACGCATTTGCACGTAAGTGCCAACAAGAAAAAATGTCTCATCACTGTCCTGTCGCGGATAGGGAAGAAAGATAGCAGAGATTGTACATTTGTCGCCAAGATTAATAAAAAATAGATAGCATGGCTGGAACGAAGATTACCATAGAGAATGAGAAGCTTACTGTAGGAGATCATCCGATCATCCCATTTATAGAAGGAGATGGTATCGGTCCCGATATCTGGGCAGCTGCGCAGCGTGTGCTGGATGCAGCGGTGGAGAAAGCCTATGGTGGCAAGAAGAAAATCCAGTGGCATGAAGTCTATGCTGGTCAAAAGGCTATGGATAAGACAGGTGAGTGGTTACCGCAAGAAACTCTCGACAAGATTGCCGATTACAAAGTAGCTATCAAAGGTCCTCTGACTACTCCCGTAGGTGGTGGCATAAGATCGCTGAATGTAGCGCTGCGGCAGAAGCTGGATCTCTATGCATGCGTGCGTCCCGTACGATGGTATCAAGGTGTACCTAGTCCAGTGAAGGAGCCAGGGAAAGTAGACATGGTGATCTATCGGGAAAATACAGAGGACATCTACGCCGGTATCGAGTATGATCACGGTACCCCAGAGAGAGATAAACTATTAAGTTTTCTTCAAGATGAGATGGGCGTCACGCAGATTCGATTCCCTGATACGGTATCACTTGGGATCAAGCCAGTAAGTGTAGAGGGTACAGAGCGACTGGTGAGATCTGCTATTGAGTACGCTTTCGCTAAAAAGTACACTAGTGTGACCCTCGTGCACAAGGGTAACATCATGAAATTCACAGAAGGTAAATTTAAAGAATGGGGCTACGAATTAGCTGAGCGCGAGTACGGAGATCGTGTATGGACATGGAGACAATACGACGAAATCAAAGCCAAGCAAGGGGCTGATGCTGCCAATGCTGCACAGAAAAAAGCTCTAGATGGTGGTGCACTCTTAATCAAGGATGTCATAGCAGATGCATTCCTCCAGCAGATCCTGCTGAGACCAGCAGAGTACGACGTCATCGCAACCCTCAATCTCAATGGTGACTACGTATCGGATGCCCTAGCAGCGATGGTGGGTGGAATCGGTATCGCACCGGGAGCCAATATCAATTACCAGACAGGTTGCGCGATTTTTGAAGCGACTCATGGTACCGCACCGAAGTACGCTGGGCTGGACAAGGTGAATCCTAGTTCTGTAATCCTCAGTGGTGTCATGATGATGGACTACCTAGGCTGGGAAGAAGCGGGCGACCTCATCCAAAAAGGAATAGAAGGCGCTATCGCTAAGAAGCGTGTGACCTATGACTTTGAGAGACTGATGGATGGCGCTACACTACTGAAGTGCTCTGAGTTTGGCGATGAGATCATTGCAAATATGTAGGCTAGCGATATTAGCCTAACTACATCTTCAAGATCTTCAGAGTCTGCTGCTCCGTCAGAGCAGTCAGTCTGATCATGTACATACCAGCGGGCATACCGCTCGTATCTATCCGGAGTGGTCCGTCAAGTGTAGAGTGCTGTCCTGTGTAGACTTCTTGACCCGCCATACTGTAGAGAGTATAATCTACTAGGCCTAGGCGCTGCCCCGTGGTCACATCTCTGAAGAAGATGCCTATATACTCCTGACCGTCGGCAACTGCGTAAGCATCTAGCTTTGGTACCAAACCAACTAAGGTGGGGCAATCAGATCTTACCAAAAATTCCTCTAGACTCACGTCATTGACGCCGTCGGCTATATGTCCTTCAAGTATACTTCCGTTGATGCGCAGAGCATGTGATGCACAGGGATTGAGCGAATAGTGAGTCGTATTATCAATCCTATGGATGCTGACTAGCATCAAGTATCGCTCTCCTGGGATAAAGCCGTCTCGTGATATCTCACAGCTAGTACCTACGGACATATTTATATCTGGTTGATCACCGATTGATTCCCCTTCGAGTGTCTGGATGATAGAAAATTTCATACCCTTCATAGTCATATCTCCACGCGTCGCTACAACCAAGGAATATCTAGATGAATTTTCCGTGAGAGACTCATAGTAATCGCAAAATGGCAGATAAAAGCAGGAGCACGCTTGGATCACTCCGCTCGATAGGATAGCTACAATGACTATAGTGGATAGAAGTCTCTTCATGATAGGGGGTGCTTTGTCTAAGTAGACCCTAGGAGATAGTCTTGGCGTTGGGTAGAGCGGTGCACTTATCTTTATATACGCAATGACAGATCTCCTACCACAGTGGCGCAGTCGCATGGCGACAGACCTCAAAGTACTCCATAGTCTCACTACCGATCTTGGTAATGAGAAGTACATAGAGACAATCGATGAATTGAGACAGCGGATCCAAGATCCGTTTCTCTTTGTCATCGTAGGAGAAGTGAAGGCCGGCAAGAGCAGCTTTATCAATGCGCTCCTCCGTACAGAAGAGGATATATGTGCTGTCGCTGCATCACCTATGACGGACAAGATCCAGCAGATTCAGTATGGTGAAGAGAAGCGAGTGATTGAAGTCAATCCGCACTTTCATAGAATATATCTACCTGAAGAAATCCTGAAGACCATAGCTGTCGTAGATACGCCCGGAACTAATACCATCGTGGATCATCACCAAGAGATCACGGAGAGATTTGTGCCCGTGGCAGATCTGATCGTATTTGTCTTTGAGTCCAAGAATCCCTATCGTCAATCAGCGTGGGACTTCTTCAAGTTTATACAAGACGAATGGAGAAAAAAGATCATCCTCGTTCTACAGCAGAAAGATCTGATGGAACCGGATGATCTGGAAACAAATATCCAAGGTGTGCGCAATCATGCCATACAAGCTGGTCTCACTGATCCTCAGATCTTTGCCGTATCAGCTAAGCAAGAGAAGGCAGCCGATCTCACAAGTGGATTTCCGGCGCTGCGCTCCTACCTTGATGATCAGGTCATAGGTCCCAAGGCTTACTTGAAGAAACTGGCTAACTACGTCGACACGGCCTTCAACGTTATTTCTCGTATAGATCATGGCATCACAGATAGGGAACGTCAACTCATGGCTGATCAGAGTTTTCGATCAGATATAGCCACAAGTCTTGAAGAGCATCAGTCGCTTGCTCATCATCAAGTAGATCTGACGATCAGCCATCTCATGAGTGTCTATGACAAGATCTGTAAGGAAGCAATGGATGACTTGAGCTCTCAGTTGAGCTTCTTCTCCATGCTGGGAAAATCCATAAGTAGCATATTCTCCAAGTCAGCTGGTCCACAGAATTGGCTGAAGGATCGGCTAGCAAGATTTGAGCGGGATCTGAGCAAGGGCATGAACGCTGCCATCGACCAGAGCCACGAGGATATCACGAGGCAGGTGAAGCAGATGGTTAAGACCGTCAGTCTCCAGATTCAAAACAGTGAGACGATCCTCAAGAATGATCACGAGCTATTCTCCTATATCGCAGAAGACCGTGAGAAAGTCCTCGAGGATCTACAGCAGACCTTTAGGAAATTCGTCCAGAGTGAAAGCAGTTTTGCCTTTGAGCAATTACCTGATCAGACTAAAAGCATATTGCCTCAAGTAGCTACTGGCGGAGGAATAGCCATCATCGGTATCCTGATCTCCTCACTGACGCAGGTGATGGTGGTGGATATCACGGGTGGAGTGCTATCTGGTGTGGCAGTCTTATTTACGGGTATCACAGTAGGTGTGAAAAAGCGCAAACTTCTCAAGCGCTTTCAGGAGCAGATCGATGAAGGTCGCAAGCGCTTGGCCGATGAGCTCGGACCCACACTCAAGCAATACATCAATGAGATCAAGGGCAAGACTGAGAAGCAGTTTGCCCGATTTGATGAGATGATGCAGCGTGAATCCAAGGATGTCGTGCAGTTGCGCGATACCATGGATGGGCTGTCGGGAAGATTCGGTAATCAGCGAGAGGAGCTCGCGACTGAGCTAGGTCGCTAAGCGTTAAAGGAAGTGCCGCAACCACAAGTTTCTGTTGCATTGGGATTATTAAAGATGAAGCCTCGATTATTGAGACCATCCAGCCAGTCGATCTCCATACCTACTAGATATAGTGAGTGACCTTTCTCCATATATACAGGTAGATCATCAATCATAAACTCTGCATCTTTCTCATTGCGCTCATCAAAGCCAAGGATGTAAGTAAATCCAGAGCAACCGCCGCCTTTGACACCTATACGGAGTCCATAGGAGTCTGGTACAGATTGCTCACTCATCAGCCGGCGGAGCTGTACGAGTGCTGTTTCAGTAATCTTGACGGGGCTAGCGGTAGCTGTATCTTGCATGATCTTGAGTGTTACAGTAGTAAGACAAAGGTAAGATGGATAGGGTTCCCGATTATGACTTATAAGTCTTCTATAAGTCGACTCGGTAAGGTCGTGCGAGTAGTGGATCTGGGACGTATAAGATCTCAAGCATCGAGAGAAATGGCTAGCGAGCATTGCTGCATGTGGGGAGTGTAGAAATGAAACAAAACAGTTTACAGTAAATTGTCATTGCTGCTTATGATCCTGCTGCAGAGGCGAAGAGTGGTCGAAATCAGTAACAGCCAAAAACGTCACGGTATTGATGGTAGCCTTAGGACTCGTGTGCGCTAGAGGTAACAAAACAGTTTACAGTAAATTGTCATTGCGTGCTGACGAGCCTGCTGCAGATAGGGACTGTAGTAAAACTCAGTAACAGCCAAAAGCTTCAAAACAGGTATGGTAACCTTGCGACGCGTGTGCGCTAGAGGTAATAAAACAGTTTATAGTAAATTGTCATTGCGTGCTTATGATCCTGCAGCAGATGAGAAGAGTAGTCGAAAGCAGTAACAGCCAAAAGCTCCATGGTCTTGATGGTAGCCGTAGGACTCCTGTACACTAGAGGTAACAAATCAGTTTACAGTAAATTGTCATTGAGTGCTTACGATCCTGCTGCAGAGGCGAAGATTGGTCGAAAGCAGTAACAGCCAAAAGCCTCATGGTTATGATGGTAGCCGTAGGACACGTGTGCACTAAAGGTAATAAAACAGTTTACAGTAAATTGTCATAGCGTGCTTACGATACTGCTGCAGATGAGAAGAGTAGTCGAAATCAGTAACAGCCAAAACCTTCATGGTATTGATGGTAGCCGTAGGACTCGTGTGCACTAGAGGTAACAAAACAGTTTACAGTAAATTGTCATAGCGTGCTTACGATCCTGCTGCAGATGAGGAGAGTAGTCGAAATCAGTAACAGCCAAAAGCTTTAAAGCATGTATGGTAACCTTGCGACGCGTGTGCGAAAGAATCAAGAAAACAGTTTACAGTAAATTGTCATTGCGTGCTTATGATGCTGCTGCAGAGGCGAAGATTGGTCGAAAGCAGTAACAGCCAAAAGCCTCATGGTTATGATGGTAGCCGTAGGACTCGTGTGCACTAGAGGTAATAAAACAGTTTACAGTAAATTGTCATTGCGGCCCCTGCAGACCTGTCGAAGAAGGAGTATAGACCAAGCACCTGCTCCAAGCAGACAGCCCCCAATTAGATGACGGAGCAAAACTATCCGAGAGAATTTAAGCAAGAAAACAGTTTACAGTAAATTGTCATTGCGTGCTTTCAATCCTGCTGCAAATGAGATCAGTAGTCGAAATCATCAGCCGTATTATCTTTACCCTACACGGAGCTTGAGATACTTGCTAGATATGATGCAGCATCCCATCTCCAGTTAATCGACTTGATATGAAGTGGTGGGAAATCGTCCTGGAAATCTTAAAATACATACTACCTGCTGTAGTAGTCTTACTGACAGCGATCTTCCTTCTGCGCCGTATGCTCAATGCTCAGTTGCAGATGCGATCCATGAAATATAAGCAGGAGAATACTGAAGCGACCATGTCTCTCAAGATGCAGGCTTATGAGCGCATTGCACTTTTCTGTGAGCGTGTGAGCTTGCCACAGTTACTCTTCCGTATACGCGGAGAAGGCTTAAGTTCAGAGCAGCATCGGGCCTCCCTCTTGATGGCTATACAGCAAGAGTATGAGCACAATTTTTCTCAGCAGATTTATGTCTCACAGAGTCTTTGGAAGATTGTCGAAGCCACTAAAGAAAAGATGGTCGAGCTTGTCAATGTCATTGGTACCGATGTACCTACAGGTGCGGAAGGCGCCCAGCGTCGCAGACACTATCTCACACAATATGAGCAGCGTGGTGTAGACCCCACTCGCCTTGCGCTGGAAGCGGTCAAGAAAGAAGTAGCCCTATACTTATGAGAATATATCTCCTACTGCTGGTCCTCGTACTGGCCTCGTGTCATAGCACCACCTACCTTCAAGACACTCAGTCTCGCTCGCGTACCGTAGACGAAAGCGCCCGTACTGACGATGATATCGATGCTTATATAGCGCCCTACCGAGAGCAGCTGGCGGCTGACATGGACGCCGTGGTTGCGCAGGTGGCTGAGAGTATGCCTAAGAGTAAGACCGACCCTCGATTGGGTCATTGGATGGCAGATTGTATTCAGGCTTTCGCCCAAATGAATGCTTCAGCACCAGTGGACTTTTCTCTACAGAACTATGGTGGTATCCGTGTCAGCGAATTGCGCCAAGGACCGCTCACGGTACGAAAGCTCTACGAGCTCATGCCATTTGAAAATTCCCTTGTAGTCGTGACCTTAGACGCTGAAGCCGCTATGGCACTCATGCGAGATATAGCAGACAGCGATGGCTGGCCGGTCAGTGAAGGACTCTACATGGAAACCGAGTATGGCAAGCCGACCAAGATCCTCATTAATGACAGACCCTTATCGGAGCTAAGTAGTATTCGTGTAGCTATGCCAGATTACATAGCAAATGGTGGAGACGGATCCACGTATTTGGCAGACATGCCCAAAGAAGATCTCCGAGTCCTCATCCGCGACGTACTGATCAACGCAGCGAAAGAAAGTGGTGAGAGAGAAGAAGAAATTGCTGGCGATCCCGTTCCAAGAATACAAGTGCTATGAAAAGAAGAGAATTTTCCTATACGCTCGGCATGTCAGGATTATCCCTGCTCGCTGGAGCTAGACTTCCGGGTATGACTAGAAGTGACGAAGTGAAGGTGACCATTCTACACACTAATGATGTCCACAGCCATATCGATCCCTTCCCTATGGACGGCGGTAGAAACCAAGGTAAAGGTGGCGCCGCTCGACGAGCAGCAATGATCAAGGCGATAAGGGCTCGGGAAACAAATGTCCTGCTCATGGATGCTGGCGACATCTTGCAAGGCACGCCGTACTTCAATTACTTTGATGGTGAGCTGGAGTTTGAGTTGATGGATAGGATGGGTTATGATGTTGCGACTATAGGTAATCATGACTATGATGGCGGCATAGATCTCTTGGCTAAGCGCATCAGTGAGTCAGACTTCTCTATGCTTAATGCTAATTACATCCTCAAGGATACCGTCTTGCATGAGCGTGTGCAGCCCTATCAAATCTATGAATATGAGGGCATCAAGATAGGCGTGACGGCTGTGGGAATAGAGCTCGATGGTCTAGTACCCAAGGAGCTATACGGAGACTGTGTCTACACGGATCCCGTAGCAGCTGCCACGAAGCAAGCTCTATGGCTGAAGCAAGAAGCTGGCTGCGACTATGTAGTGTGTCTGAGTCACCTAGGCCTATACTACAGAGGTGAAAAAGTGTCTGATCAGGTAATGGCAGAGCAGAGTAGGGGCATCGACTTCATCATCGGGGGGCACACGCACAGCTTTATGCGTGATCCTGATGTGGTGAAGAACCTAGACGATGAGCCCGTATTGATAAATCAAGTAGGCTTTGCCGGCTTGATTTTGGGCCGCATAGATCTCAGTTTTGAGCGAAGCAAAAAGTCCGTCTGCAGCTCATGCAGTACCCAATGGGTTGAGGACTGGAGCTTTACACATTAGCCATGGTGTAGATCTATAAGGATCTGACCATCAGCGAAATACAATCTTAAAAAAAGTCCATAATTCCTTCTTAATTCTGAGGTCAATGTCAGACCTTTGTCTTCCACGAGAAGATCAAGATTGAGCAGGACCTACACACCTACGATGAGCCCGATCTCTCTGTGGACCAACCATAGTAAATGAGCAAAAACCACCGGTCAGTATGGGCGAAGTGCCTTCAGCACATCCAGCGAGAGCTTGCTGACCATACCCAGGTTTTTGATACTTGGTTTAAGCCTATTCGGCCAGTTTCACTGCAGGAAGGCATCCTCACCATTCAGGTGCCGAGTCCTTTTTTCTATGAATACCTAGAAGAAAACTATCTCGATCTACTGCGCAACTCTATCCGAGAGGTCATGGGTGCCGCAGGTAGGCTCGAGTACCAGTTCAGATCTAGAGAGGGACTCGATACCTTACAGGAGCGCCTCAATCGCAATATCGATCCCGAAAAGATCAAAAATGCATTTGTCATACCAGGCATCAAGAAGCAGCAGGTCGATCCCCAGCTCAATAGACGATACACCTTTGATGGTTTTGTAGAGGGCGATTGCAATAGATTGGCTCGCAATGCTGGTGTAGCCATTGCTAATCGTCCCGGTAAGACTGCTTTCAATCCTCTCTTCATATTCGGTGATGTGGGACTGGGTAAGACGCATTTGGCGCAAGCCATAGGAAATGCTGTAGTAGATCAACACAAAGACTTGCAAGTGCTCTACATGAGTACCGAGCAATTTATGAATGAGACGATCAATGCCATCCGTACGCACTCAGTCGATACCATGCTCAATTACTATCTGGACCTAGATGTACTGATAGTTGATGATATCCAGTTCATGGATAACAAGAGTAAGCTTCAAGAAATATTCTTTAATATCTTCAATCGTCTCCACCAGCGCAATAAGCAGATCGTACTTACAAGCGATAAAGCACCCAAAGATCTACAAGGCATAGAAGAGCGCATTATCTCTCGATTTAAGTGGGGGCTATCAGCGGATCTGACCACACCTGATCTAGAGACTCGTATGGCTATCTGCATGAATAAGCTGGAGGAGCACGGTGTGTCTGCTAGTACGCAAGTGGTAGAGTATATCTGTCACAATATCAAGGTAAATGTCCGGGAGCTAGAAGGCGTACTCGTAAGTCTCCTCGCCCAGAGCTCTCTGAATGGTCGCGACATCGATCTGCCTCTGGCTAAGAAGGTCGTGCTCAACTTTATCCACGACATCCAGACACAGATCACAGTAGAGGGAATCAGTAATAATGTAGGTGAGCACTTCAGTGTATCCGTCGATAGTATGATGAGTCGCTCTCGTAAGCGGCAGGTAGTGGTAGCTCGTCAGATGTCCATGTATCTCTCCAAGGAATTGACGAAGGAAACCTTTAAGGATATTGGCAAAAAATTTGACCGAGACCACAGTACCGTTATACACTCGTACAAGACCATCGAGAATCTCCGAGACTCTGATCAGTCCATAAAAGATGCACTGGAGACACTCGAGCAGAAGATCAAGATGAGTGTCAATGTGTGATGAGCTATCAGCGCATCTCTTCAGTCACGACCAATTTCAATTAACTATTTTACGATCTACTAGGACGAAAGCGCCAGAAATGGAGTCTTACAGTAATGCATCGTACATTCGATGTAAGATCATCACCTCCCCACGATGACTATGAAAAGATTGCTTTGCCTCCTGCTAGCTCTAGTCCCACTGTGCGCCTGGGCGCAGCTTGGACCACCTCCAGCAGACTGTGTCGATGCCATCAAGATCTGTGACGCCTACACGGTCATAGGTAATCCTAGCCGAGAGGGTAATGTCATCGATATAGATGCTAATAGCATTGTACCCAATGCTGGTTGCTTAGAAGAGGGAGAAAACAACTCATTTTGGTTCTACTTTGAAATAGATGAGGGCGCACCAGACTTCTTGAGGCTGGGCTTCACCATCACTCCCAATGGTGGAAATGGACAGAACTACGACTTCGCAGTCTACGGTCCAGATGCACGCTGTGGCGTGCTTCCGCCTCCGATTCGTTGTAGCTTTGCGTCAGAGACATGTGCATTCTGTCCGAGTACTGGACTAGGTATGGGCGCTACAGATGAAACAGAAGATGACACAGGAGATGGATTTGTGCTGGAGCTTCCGGCATTTCCTGGATCAGGGTGGTTTGTCTTGGTCAATAATCAGACCCGAGATGCAGGGCAGGGTTTTAGCCTTCAATTTACCAATGATGGGGCCGATTGGATCACATGCAATCCTTGTAGGATCGATAGCATCGATGTGCCTGAAGTGGTATTCCGCTGCCCCACGGATCGATTTACCACGCTGGAGACGGAAGCGATCAATGGCTTTGGCTATCCGTGGACTTTCGACTGGCAAGCGATAGGCGATGGAGATCAGTACATCACTAATCCTGCTGCAAGAGATGTCCAACTAGAGCTTCCCTCAGGATTTACAGATACACTAATCTATGAAGTAACCGTGACGAGCGATGATGAGATGTGCGTAGCTAGTGATACCATCATGCTCATCAGCCATCCAGTACCTGATCTAAGGATCGAAGGACCCGATACCATCTGTACGGATGGTGGCGTGATACAATATCAAGGATTTCCAGAGGATGGTGATTGGCGAGGAATCGTGAGTAGAGCAGGAAACGTGGATCCTGCAGATCTCAGTCTTGGAGCCAATGTAATTGTCTATCGGTTCATTGACGAATTTGGTTGTAGATACGATATCAGTAACGATGTGTGGCTATCAGAGCCCACTCCGGCGAGTATAGAACCCGTGGAGCCGCTTTGCTTCTTTGACGATCCCATCATGGTGACTGCAAGCCCTCCCGGTGGTACGTGGTTATTTCCTGTCGTAGATGGCATCTTAGATCCTGCCAGATTAGGTCAAGGTAACAATGTCATCAGCTATGTCTTTATCAATGATATGGGCTGCATCAGTATAGCTACTACTACGGTGGAGCTGCGCAGACCGGTGCCCTCGCAGATCGTGGGTGACGAAGCGCTCTGCTCTGACGACAGCGTGTATACTTACGAAGGCTTTTTAGAGGACGGCATATGGGGCGGAGTAGCTGATACGCTGGGACAAGTATTTCCAGTGGATCTAGGGGCAGGCGAGTATACGATAGAGTACACGAGTCCACCATTTGACTGTACAGAAAGCGCTGAGATAGAAATCGTCGTGAACGATCCTCCTGTAGCCAGCATAGAGGATACCATCTATGTGTGCAACACAGGACCGACTGGGCTGGACTTTGAGACATTTATACTGGGTGGTGATAGTAGCGGTACCTGGCGAGATGTAGATAGCTCCGGAGCAAGTGGGGCATTTCCCTTACTAGATTTTTCTGGGGTAGCTGCGGATACCCTTCTTTTTCAATACACAACTGCAACAGCGCTTGCTGGCTGCGATGAGCTCATCCTTGATCTCATTGTCATCGTAGAAGATTGTCCTTGTCCAGAGCTTATTGTATCTCCGCTCGATAGTGTCTGTCAAGTCGATGTACTGATTAATCTTCAGGATCAAGTCATAGCTGGCGACAGCGGCGTATGGACGATTGTGTCACAGCCCACGCCAGGTATGGGCACTATAATTGATGATAGCTTGCTCATAAGTCCCTTGCTTCCTAGTGGTATCTACAGATTAAGATATACAGTACCAGATACTCTACCAGAATGCCCTGACAGCATCGAGCTAGATCTTTATCTCAGCGATGCGGCGATCATAGATCTGGCGGATACGATTCCCGTATGCAATAGCGATAGCTCCGGAGCGCTGAGCCACTTTCTCGACTTGTATGATGCCGTCCTGAGTGATGATCAGAGTGGAACATGGCAAGATCTCGATGGTCCTGCTACCACGGGCTCTGTAGATAGCCTCCTATTTACGGACGTCACTCCAGGCACATACAGATATCGCTATACTTCCTCGGGGCAAGAGTCTCCCTGTGGGGCCAATGATGCGATACTCGTAGTGCAGGTCATCGACTGCTCCTGCCCTGTGCTTCTCATCTCAGCAATAGAGGATCAGTGTAGCGACGAGATCACCATAGATCTAGATGATTATTTACAGAGTGATCTACTAGGTACTTGGAGCTTAGATGGTGCGCCTACTGGAGCTGATCCGGCAACACTGAGCGGATCGTCGCTCACAGGGATGGGTAGTGATGCTGGCACGTACGTAGTGACTTATACCTTATCCACACCGCCGCCTGATGGATGTCCTGAGCAGGTGAGCGCACAGATAGAAGTAATTGAGCAAGCTGATCTCGTACTCAGAGATACAGTGGGAGTATGCAATACAGGAGCTAGTGGGACTTTACCTAGCACCATCAATTTATTTGATCAGATCACCGTGGGATCTGTGGACGGTACCTGGCGAGATCTAGACGCCAGCGGTGCTGCGGGAGATTCTACACTGCTGGACTGGACGGATATAGATCCGGGTATCTACGCATGGAGTTATACGACACCTGATGATCGTGAGCCCTGTGCTCCTCTGACTGATACGCTCTATGTGAGAGTGGTCGACTGTACTTGTCCTCCTGTGGGGCTTGTCAGCCAAATGTCAATCTGTAATAGCGAAGAATCTCTTCTGCTGGATGAGCTCATCATCTTAGTAGCTCCGGGCACTTGGTCCATAGCATCATCTCCCACCGGGACCGCACCTGCTGTGCTGAGCGGTGCAGAACTGATCGTAGAAGATGCCGACGCGGGCGAATACCTACTTGTATACACTCTTGATGGCACAGTTCCATCTGGCTGCCCTACGGCGGATAGTGTACGTATATTTTTGGGCGAAAGCCCCCAAGCAAGCGTCACGGGAGAGATCACGATCTGTAATAGCACAGCCACTGGTGAAGTCACAATGACAAATCTATCTGACTTGATCATCTCAGGAGATCGCACTGGTGTGTGGACAGACGTATCATCAAGTGGTGCCAGCGGAGTGCTACCTATGCAAGACTTTGCCGCTGTACCTGCAGGAGCCTACACCTACAGATATACCCTTACAGGCACAGATGGCTGCACCGATGAGCGCTATGATGTGACGGTGAATGTGGTTGACTGCGAGTGCCCAGTGCTATCACTAGCAGCGCCGAGGGACTATTGTCTCTCAGAAGCTAGTGTAGGTCTGAGTGTGCTCCAGCTCGATGACACAGAAGGAACTTGGTCGATCTCTCCTACGGGTTCCATCACTATATCGAGCGCTGGTCTCATGGACCTGAGCAGTGGAGTAGAAGGTGATTACACCTTGATCTTTACCCTGAGTGGTGATGTGCCTGCTACTTGTCCTGATCGAGAGTCATTTACGATAAGAGTATCTGATGATCCGATAGCTGGGTCTTATCTAGGAGACACCACGGTATGTATAGCAAGTACTACGAATATCGCGCTCGCAGATCGTCTTGCGGGAGCTGATGCCGATGGTGCATGGTCCTTTATTGATGGGCCTATGGATGCTAGCGGAGAACTACAATCTGCAACAGGCTTACTTGCTATCGATAATCTGATTAGTGGTACTTATAACTTCCTCTATACACTGAATCCAGTGGGTGCTTGTGACGGGGCTGCACAGAGCGTTGCAGTATTTATCGCACCCTTACCGGTGGCTGATGCTGGCCCTGATCAAGAGATTACGGACTGCGACGAGCGAGATATACTACTAGGAACTGCTGCTGTACCAGGCTGGAACTATGAGTGGCGACGGTCTGGAATGGTAGTCGGTACAGAAGGTCAGATAACTGTGAGTGAAGGCGGATTATACAGCCTACGAGTTACCAGTGGAGATGGGTGCGTATCGACAGATGAGGTCTCTATCACGGCGGATGCCGCGATCATCAGCGCGCTCGTACTAGATGTCATGCCACCTCAGTGTCAAGGAGATCAAAATGCCCTCATAGCCGTTGACGATATCATAGGTGGGCTAGGACCGTTTTCCTATACACTGAATGGCCAGTCCGTTGGTAGTACGATAGCTAATCTAGGAGCTGGCGAGTATGTGCTCGTAGTATCAGATGTAGGCGGCTGTAGTGTGACGCGTGAGATTATAATCCGCGATCCTGATCTGCTGGATATAAGCCTGCCAGACGAGCTAGAAGTGAATCGAGGCGAAGAATTACTAATCAACTACGACTTGCTATCTGGTCTAGCAAGTATCTTGGAGTGGAGCGATCAGGATTCAATCCTTTGTATAGCTTGCGAGCAACTATTTTATTCACCCTTTGTGTCGGGCTATGTGACCCTTGTGGCCATGGACAGCAGCGGCTGTACTGATATAGAGCGAGTGCTAGTCCAAGTCAATGTACCACGGAGGATCTATATACCCAATGTCTTTAGCCCCAATGATGACGGAACCAATGATACGTGGCGGATTTTTGGTGCGGATGAACTTCTAGGTATCAAATCTCTGCAAGTTTATGACCGCTGGGGTACAATGGTCTACCAGGCGCAAGATGTCTATCCCGTAGGGTCTATAGCTGGCTGGGATGGAAGAATCTCGGGTGAGGAAGCACCTGCTGGCGTCTACTCTTATCAGCTACGTGCAGACTATCGAGATGGTGTACGCATCATCTATACAGGTGATCTCACCTTGATCAAGTAAAAAAGCCCTCTGAGGCAGTTCCATAAACCCAATTCGTGCATTAGGCTTCGTAGCGAGAGCCACAGTTGCAATAAGATGAGGTGCTTCTCTGACGAGGCATAGCGAGCTATGGCGAGAAGGATAAGTGCCTGATCTTGAAGCAGATGTGGTTCGCAGTAGGAGCAAAACACAACGGTCATATCAGTCCACTCACTTCATGATGAATTAGAGAGATTCACCCGTAACAAATACTTACGCCAATGACACTCATGATATATCGCCTATATTTTTGACTGAGAGTCAGTTACATCGCCGAAAAACATTTACCAAAAATCCTAATGCACGAAATGGGATAACTCAATGAGAGAACTTATCTTTGCCCACCTTCTGAAGTGAGGTGTGCCAGTAGCTAGGTGCACAGGGCATGAACCAACTCTCGAGGAAGGAATGGCATATACGGTGAGGTGGGTGAGTGGCTGAAACCACCAGTTTGCTAAACTGGCGTACTGAGAAATCGGTACCGGGGGTTCGAATCCCCCTCTCACCGCTGATAAGAAGGCTTTGCGATGTATCGCGAGGCCTTTTTTTGTACTGTGTGTTGAGTTCTTGAAACTACGTGTTTGTGAAACTAGTGTACTGAGAAATCGATACCGAGGGTTCTCCGTGCGAGCACGAGAGCACGCGAATCACCCTCTCACCGCTGATAAGAGGGCTTTGCGATAGATCGCGAGGCCTTTTTTTGTTTCTAGTAGGTTGGTCAGGATGTGTTGCTAGAATATGGTACCGAGAAATCGGTACCGAGGGTTCTCCGTGCGAGCACGAGAGCGCGCGAATCCACCTCTCACCGCTGATAAGAAGGCTTTGCGATACATCGCAAAGCCTTTTTTTATACTGTGTTGAGTTCTTGCAACCTCCAGTTTGTGAAACTAGTGTATTGAGAAATTGATACCGAGGGTTCTCCGTGCGAGCACGAGAGCGCGCGAATCCCTCTCACCGCTTTGAATTAGGCTTCGCGTAGTTACGCGAAGCCTTTTTTTATACTGTGTGGTGAGTTCTTGAGACCACCAGTTTGTGAAACGAGTGTATTGAGAAATCGGTACCGAAGGTTCTCCGTGCGAGCACGAGAGCACGCGAATCCCCCTCTCACCGCTGATAAGAAGGCTTTGCGATACATCGCAAAGCCTTTTTTTTTTTAAACGTTAGACAGTATGTTTTGCTAGACTAGCATACTGAGCAATCGATACGAGGGTTCTCCGTGCGAACACGAGAGCACGCGAATCCACCTCTCACCGCTGGTAAGAGGGCTTTGCGTAAAAACGCGAGGCCTTTTTTCATCTATGACAGTTGGCAAGATAATTTCCTAGACTAGCGTACTGAGAAATCGGTACCGAGGGTTCTCCGTGCGAGCACGAGAGCACGCGAATCCCCCTCTCACATCTTATAACCACATTAGATACATAGAGCAAGCATTACTGGTCTTACAACTGGTGAGGGTTTTTGCTCGGGTACTTGGGCGCTATCGTCAGAAGACTTTAGAAAGTTCTCGTGACTCTCGGTGTACAAATGAGGAGTTTGCTCAAAGTGCAATAGGATCACCTCAACTCATACCACCAAAATCAGTCGCACATGACCATCATTTCTCAACATACTCAGTTTCATCCCATCTATCATCATGAGTGCGGCGAAGAGATCTACTTCCTCCTAGATTGTTGTATTTTTCGGACACATTGGGAAGATGAAATCACATTTCACAGATATTGCGAGAGCTTGGACCGAATCTACTTCTTGGCCGCGGAGGTCTCGGAGCCTGGGGTGTGGTGGAATTGAGGTGAACACTTACATTATCTGTGCCTAAGTCTGAAGCTCTTAATCTTAAAGAAGAAGAATGAATCATATTCAACAATTAAATCTGCGTCAGAAAATTGGCTATGAACTTATAATCTATATGCTCGCTCAACGGCATTGGGAAGAATTAGAACAGCTATATCCAAAGGATTTAAATGGTCAACATCATCCTCAAAAAGGTCTGACTGAGTCTTTGGACGAAGAAGCTCATCGTTACATGGCCGTTCAACATCTAAGTCCATACTTCGAGTTACACTCGGAAGATTATGAATTTCATTCGTTGAATCAAGGAACGCTAGTCCTAAAACAAAAAATAATACTCGATCTCCTCAATGACTCTCTTAGCCTTGACACTATAAAACATAAACTAAAGGAGCGCCTGTGCACCATCATTAGGAATGCGAATAATCAAGGTATTATGTCCGACGGAACGGGACTAATGGTAAGATTTATGAAACAACCAGAAAGGCTAAGTATAATGTCAATATTGTTGAAGGTAAAACGTACAATGGAGTGACTAGAGGGGTGAATTTTGGATGGAAGTTAGGTGGCGAAGTGTATACTACAAAAGGACTGAATCAACTAGAGATTTTTGCCAACAGAACTTTGCAAAAGACAGCTGGTCGAGTACTAATGAACGCTGGTTATCTGGGAGATGCCTTTCAATTCACAAAGTCAGTTGTTGATGGTAATGCGGATCCTTTTTTCTGGAACCCTTTTGCAGTTCTTGTTGATTTGGAGCAGGATAAGTTGGATTATACGTCAGAATTGGTACTTTCTCAAGAGCTTCACAATGCGATTACGAAAGGGATTGATGGTATTGAACGTCTGCTCAACTCAAACTATATTGCAGCGCAAAGATTTGAAATAGTATATGTGAATGACGAGACTATAGATGATTTGTTGAAGGGCAAGTTGGAAACGGTGGATGCGTTAAATCTCAGTATAAGCGAATCGTCAGGCGAATATGAAAATGCTTTGCTGATAGAGCGGCATGATGACATAGGTCAAATTATCATTTCAATTTTTGTAACTACTGAAAATGAATGAGCTCTTTATAGCTTTAATAGGGGTGTTACTCCTGTTCCTCTTTGTGATACGATCGAGGGATTGGTTAAGGGCAAAGAATAGGAAAAGGTCACTTTTGAAAAAGATTAAGAAGGGTTATTTTGATAAAAAATTGACCGTTGGTCTCTCGCGTGCCAAGATTTCCTCAATAGAAGGCACTTTTAGATCTTCGAATGCTTCACAAGGCGTGTTACTAGATCTGGCACACGCCCTTGATCGACAACCAGAAGAGATGAAAAAGGTTGTGGCTAGTCAATTTGTTCTTAATTATATGGATATTAAAGGGCGTGATTTTGAATTCACGAGCCCATTGCTTAATATTGATCCAATATCACTAGAATTTTACTTAAGCAAATCTCCTGACGCAGAAATTTATTTGAATACCATATCAGGTGAATACTATATCGACCTGGCTATCATTGAGAAGTTCTCGGCATCATAAACATGTTAAATAGAATCACTTTATTACGGCCGAAACGCGTAATATAGAAAACAGCTGATCCACTCCGTCCCGATTGGGGCGAGGACTTTGAAAATCAAACAGTTAAAAGCATTCGTCGCGACCTGTCTGAGTTTCTCGGCAAGTAAGTTCGTTCTGGACTATATTACGCCAGTTCGTTGCGCCGTATCTGCTACAATGATTGATTTGCCACTCAAGCTCCTCATAGCAGTTTTTGATCCAGAGACACTCGAGCGTAGCATCAGCTAGAAGCTCATTATACTAATCCTGAAAATGCCTTAACCAACCCCCACCCATTACCTCACCAAAGTCACATCACCACTCACTGTCAAAATCTGTCCAGTGAGTAATCGCAGCTCTACCACCGACGTATATACAGCCACAGGGCATAGCTGTGCTTTGCTAGTGCCGTCCCAGCCGATGCTCGGTTCTTATGGGTCAATGTCTGCGGCGTGGTAGAAAAGATGGCTGTAGCGTTCCATGAGCTTAGCAAAGGCACAAATCCCTATATTTATAACATCGCCACCACGAGCACATATACAGGTACCTCCCACCTCTCCCTAGCCCCAGACGCTCAGGCACTTTTCATCAATGACGGTGACTGCGGAGAGATAGCGCCATCAGAGCACCACTTCAGCCAAAGAGGAAGGAAGAGATACGAGCTAAATTCTCATCTGGGGAATACGCACACGATTGTGACTGATCA
>ENA-ORXU01000365-ORXU01000365.1-marine-metagenome-genome-assembly--contig:-NODE-365-length-53809-cov-5.322880_pt1 | contig 53809 bp, 41 predicted proteins | sample MGYA00237869_ERZ511484 | MGnify/ENA metagenome assembly ERZ511484 | reverse complement strand
CGGAAGGCGGCGTCGTCACGCGCTCTCAGCTGCTCGTATTCCATGCGGTCGAGATGCGGTCGGCCGGGGCTTTTGCATGAAGTCTATTAATACATTGGCAGTCTCTCTCGCTCGGTCTTATCGTGTAGTTCCGTTCTCCGTGAAAGGCATGGGGTGCAGGTTGATCGAGCGGATTTGCTCGTCCCTGATCTTGCGGCCCTTTTCATAGTGACTCTCATCGAGCTCGCACTGTAAAGGGCCGTCTATAGTTAATAGTAACTTTTGTATTTTCATGGCTATACCTGGTCATCATGAACTGCGATACCGAGCTGACACAAAGGCTGCACCTGATCGGCGTTTGTCAGCATAGTTGTCCGGATTTTCGTCAGGCCGCTTTCGGTGATTTCTCCTCGTTCGCAGTCGTGGACGCTCAGGATTCAGCCACACCTGGCTTGGGCAGGACCAGGTACGCGTGTCATCACTCCAACGCGACGGGTCCTCCGCCGAGCCTCGGCGTAGACGCGCTTGCGCTCGGCGAGAACGGCGACATCACGACCGTCATGCCGTTGCCCCATAAGCGGTGGCACCGGCACGTTGCACGGCGCCAGGGTCGCCATGTCGGACGCGGCGGTGAGCGGCAACCGCTCGAACAGCCAGCACAGGTAGCGGTACGGCTCGCACCCGTTCGCCTTGATCGTCTCGATCAGGCTGTACAGGTTCGCACTCGCCGTCGCACCGCGCTGGCCCCGTTCTCCACGTAGCGTGACAGCTGCGGCCTGTACTCGAGCGCGTCCCCCTGTGTTCGGATCGACAGATTGGAATAGTGCCATTGACTATGGCTGCATGAAATCGTCAGACTGATAGGACCATCTGTAACACTGTCTGGTCTCGGATTTCCATGGAACGGTATCTCGGTCGAGGACTGGCACGTTTCTCCGCAACGCTCACCGTGCTTCTTGCCAACCTGTCGCGTACCGGTCGTGGCCACAAGCAGACACTGAGTGTCGGGATCGACTCGGTCGCCGCGGTAACTGCACTCTGGCTGGCGTACTCGCTGCGACATGGCGAGCTCTTTATCGATTTTCGCACGACTTGGTACCTGTTCCTGTTGGTTCCCATGGTGACGGTGCTAGTTTTTGCCGGCCTTGGCATTTACCGCTGGGTGGTGCGTTCAGCCAACTATCGCCTCCTGCGTCAGCTTGCAAAGGGCTGCCTTCTGGCGAGTGCCACGGTACTCATCATCCTTTTTCTGATACCGCCTGAACGTGCAAACCCACGCTCCATCTTCGTCCTGTTTGGGGGTCTCCTGTTCTTGGGCGTCACCGGTGTGCGGGTCGCTTGGCAGGGTCTTTTCGGAACGGGGAATCAGGGTGAGCCTATCGCGATCTACGGTGCGGGATCGGGAGGGCGACAGCTGGCACGCCTGCTCGCTGCGGGAGTGGAATGCCGTCCGGTCGTGTTCATCGACGACGATCCGTCTCTACACGGCATCACGGTGGGAGGGCTCATGGTGCTGGACGGTGCGAATCCTGAACTCGGCACCGTGCTACGCCGGTTCGACGTCAGTCGGCTCGTTCTCGCGATGCCTTCGCTCCCGAGTGCCGACTACCGTCGGATACTCGATCGGCTGGAAAGTCTGAGTCTGCCGGTTCAGACCATGCCGGACATTGCTGAACTGGTCACCGGACGTGCTCGCCTCGACCAGATTCGCGATATCGCGATCGGCGACATTCTCGGACGGGTCGAAGTGCCACCGGATCTCGACTTGATCGGCCGTCGCGTGATCGGGAAGACCGTCTTGGTCACGGGCGGCGGAGGCTCCATCGGAGCTGAGTTGTGTCGCCAGATCGCGGGCTTGGCGCCCGAGCTGCTGATCGTCCTGGATAGCTCCGAGGCGAATCTCTACCACGTTACGGAAGAAATGGCGAAGGAAGAAGTGGCTTTTCTGCCGAGACTCGGATCGGTCAACGATCGCGTAGATCTTGAGCGATTGATGGCGAGGTACTCTGTGGATACCGTCTACCATGCGGCCGCCTGCAAGCACGTATCGATAGTCGAGGCGCAGCCCATTCAGGGGGTCGAAACGAACGTGTTCGGAACGCTTGCCTTGATGGAGGCGGCAACGGCATGCGGAGTGTCGGATTTCGTGCTGATATCGACCGACAAGGCGGTGCGGCCGGCCAACGCGATGGGGGCGAGCAAGCGTGTTGCCGAGCTTTTGTTGCAGGCCGAGGCGGATGCTGGAGCCATGATGCGCATCTCGGTGGTCCGTTTCGGCAACGTTCTTGGTTCTTCCGGCTCGGTCGTGCCGAAGTTCAGGCGCCAGATAGAGGCGGGTGAGCCGATAACGCTCACCGATCGCGATGTCACCCGGTACTTCATGACGATCCCGGAAGCAGCGCAACTGGTGCTTCAGGCCAGTGCGATCGCGCAGGGGGGCGATGTGTTCGTGCTCGACATGGGCGAACCGATCCGGATACTTGACCTCGTCAAGGCGATGGTACGACTCTACGGTCGATCCTTGCAGGAGGACACGGGGGACGAGAAGGACATTGTGATCGTCACGGGGGGGCTGCGTCCGGGTGAGAAGATGTACGAGGAGCTCTTCATCACCGATACCCACCGCTCGACCGTGGTCAACAAGGTGTTCACGGCACGCGAGGCGCGATTGCCTTGGTGGCAGCTTCGCTCCCGGCTCGCCGGGCTGCGCGAGGCGATGGATCGGGGTGACGAATCCGCGGTACGCGAGCGGTTGATGACGCTTGTGATCGAGGGGAACAAAATGTCCCCTCCGCTCCTTCAGGGCAGCCAAGTAGCTGCCCTGAAGGAGCATGGCCGGCAGCCTGCCTGCGTAATGGATACCGAGACGTAACGAAGCGACTGCCGTGCTGTGGTACGTTTGGGCGTTTAAGGAAGCCACGCGGGTGCGGAAGTAGCTCCCTGCGTGCTGTTGTCGAATCGTGTCAATTTGGACCGAGAGAAGGAGCCTCGTCGCTTCGAGACGTAATTTGCCACGCGGACTGACGACTGTGATACGCGGTCGCCTTGGCGAATGGTGCTCCTCCCTTTGGGGTCGGCGCAATGCGAGGGACGAGATGGTGGCCATGTCGCGTCGGTCTCGGTGGGTGTCGCTCTTGCGGCGTGGGCCCGTCGCCAACATCGATCGGAACACGCAAGTCATGTCTGCGTGAGCGTGTCGAGGTGCCCCGACGCTCGCCACATGGTCTACAAAGCGACTGCGCGGTGGGCTAACGACTCGTGACATGGCTAGAGACGAGAGGCTAGAAGCGATTGAAGCGTTGGCTGGCAGCAGATGAATTGATTCGCAAGCGTCTCTCGTATTTTTCTGTGAAGCGTGTCACTAATTTGTAGAAAAAATGCGGGCTTGCACTGCAGCAGGGGAAAAACTGCATCATTCTGAAGCGCCTGAGGTGACCAAGGATATCTCGCAAATACCTCGGCCTTCGTGCAGATCTTGAGTTTTTGTGAAAGTTCTGGGTGTAAATTTCGTTTTTCCTGCCCGTCATGATAACGGCATGACCGTTGATATGGCGCGTTTCCGACGTGCCCCTTCCCGGTCAGATACATGCCTGAACATTTTCCGGAGCTATTCCCGATGAAGATACATTATTTGAAGGAAAACCATCCTGGGGTCCTGTCACAGGTCTTTCTGTTGCTTGCGATTTTGTCCGGAAGCGAGACCGCATTCGCTGCGGTGCCGCTGCCTATCGAAACGGTGGAGGGCGGACGTTACGGCTTCAACTATGAGGGTCAGACCGCCCACCGTGCCGGGGTGGCGTTCGAGTTCACCGCGAACGGCTCGACGCTGGAGTTCAGCTACCAGGGATTCGACATCGACTTCACCGACGAGGTGAGGGTGCATCTGAACGGGACCGATCTGGGGCACATGGATACCACACCGAACAACGGGAGCGGTCCGGGCTCCATCGTGTTGCCGTTTTCGGCGCAGGTATCGGGGGTGAACACGCTGGAGCTGATCCAGCGTGTGCCCGGATACAAATGGGGAATTACTGATCTGCTGCTGTCATCGACACCGAATGCCCCCGGCCCGCTGTTGCTGACGATCGGAACGACGGAAGAGGAGCGTTACGGTTACCGATATCAAGGTCAGAACGCCCACCGTGCCGGGGTGGCGTTCGAGTTCACCGCGAATGGCTCGGCGCTGGAGTTCAGCTATGAGGGGTTCGACATCGACTTCCCCGACGAGGTGAAGGTGCGTCTGAACGGGACCGATCTGGGGCACATGGGCACCACACCGAACAACGGGAGCGGTCCGGGGTCCATCGTGTTGCCGGTGTCGGCGCAGGTGTCGGGGACGAACACGCTGGAGCTGGTTCAGCGTTCTCCAGGGTTCATCTGGGGCGTCACCGATCTGCTGCTTTCGCCAGTACCGAATGCCCCCGCCCCGCTGGTGCTGACGATCGGAACGAGGGAAGGGGAGCGTTACGGTTACCGATATCAAGGTCAGAACGCCCACCGTGCCGGGGTGGCGTTCGAGTTCACCGCGAATGGCTCGGCGCTGGAGTTCAGCTATGAGGGGTTCGACATCGACTTCCCCGACGAGGTGAAGGTGCGTCTGAACGGGACCGATCTGGGGCACATGGGCACCACACCGAACAACGGGAGCGGTCCGGGGTCCATCGTGTTGCCGGTGTCGGCGCAGGTGTCGGGGACGAACACGCTGGAGTTGATTCAGCGTTCTCCAGGGTTCATCTGGGGCATCACCGACCTGCTGCTGACGCCCGGCAGCCCGCCTGGCGGCGGCGGCGGTCCAGATATCGCGGTGCTGGAAGAGACTGGCGCAACCGTCACTGTCGATCAGTCGGGATCGGCCAGCGTGCAGATCAACTTGCAGAGCCGCCAGGTGTCCAGCTCGAACGTTTTCTACGTGGACGAGTTGTCGAACGGAAACGGCACCCAGGGCAACCCCTACAACGACCTGCCGGATGCATTTGCACGCATCGATGCCGACAACCTGTCCAGCGCGATCATCCGCGTGGCCGACGGCGACTATTCCTGGGGTGATGCCATCGACCCGCGGGCAGGTATCTCGAAGGGATTCAACGCCTCGCTTACCGTCATCGGTGAAGGGATCGGCAACACACGTGTGATACAGGGAACGAGCGATGCGGCTGCCGCGGTCTTCAAGGAGGTCGGCAAGTCGCTGTATCTCGAAGGAATCGAGTTCGTCGGACAAGGGCAGGGTGGCACGTCCGCCAATGAGGACGTGCTCGAGGTGCGAAACGGTCAGGACCTGACGCTCGTCGACGTGTTGGTCAGGGATGCGACCGACGGGGATGGTCTGTACGTTCTCAATTTTGATACGGTGGTGGTCTATCGATCCGAAGCGCTGAACAACGACGCCGACGGTTTCAGCTATGCGAAGGTCGGAGACAACGGCGATCCGATGTACGTGCTGGAAGTGGAACTCACGGCAACCGGCAACGGGATAAATGGTCGGTCGAACTCGCAAGGATCGACCATGCACCGGGCTACCGAGATCGTCCGGGTGAGCGGGCTGTACGCGAACAACCCCACCAACATCGAGGACACCGGACTCACCAGTTGGAACGTCGACCTGACGGTGAGGGACTCCAGTGTCTACCAGTCGCACGAGGGGGACTTCGTCAACTTCCGACTGCGCGGTGACAAGCTGGAAGCCACCGACGGGACGGCCTGGTTCATCAGCGGCAGCTACAACGCGGGCGGGGTGGTGCACGCCCACTCGACCACGGCGCTCGACGGAACCCCGATACACAGTTTCATCCGGTACTCGAGTGTCTTCGACAAGAACGCTCACCCTCCGGGGGTGATGTTCGCGGACTCGAACTCGCAGGTGGTGAATCCCGCGGACGGGACCTATGACGATGCGTTCAACATGTGAGAACGCACCACACCGCTCGGGTGTGTCCATTAGTCTAGTGTGCGAGAATGCCGGCGACTTGGGCTGAACGTGCGACGGCCCCTTCGCGAATGAATGGATCATTGGAACGGTAGCGAGTTGAACACACGGCGAATCGAGAGTTGAGCCATGGGCGATTTGCCTGCAGCGAGGCGCAGACGAAGAAGCAGGGGTGAGTGGCGCGGCTACGGTGGAGCGCGTCGAGGACCGCGCACCCTGCTGCTGATCGGGGGCGCTGCGTTCATCGGGGTTGCCTTCTTCGTCACGCGGCATTTGGCACGGGAATCGATGCCCGCCGAGCCGAGTTCGCTCGGCTGGGTGCTCTCGGAGCTGGGCGTGAGCATCAGCGTGGACGAGACCGGTGCGGCGAACGTCCGGATGGATCCTCGCCTGCGCAGGGGGATCAGCGAGCGGGAGTTCTTCGTCGACCGGCGTTTCGACGGCGACGGTTCCCGCGTCGCGCCTTTCGGCGACCTGCCGGACGTCTTCGCCCTCATGAGCGCTCGGCAGTATCCGGATGCCGTCATTCACGTGGCTCCCGGCGACTACTCCTGGGGAGACGCGATTGATCCCCGCAGCGATGTCGAACCGTTCGACGCCGATCTGACCGTCCTCGGGAGCGGTTCCGGGCGCACGCGGGTGCTGCAGGGCGAACACGATTCGGCTGCGGCCGTGTTCAGGGAACAGGGACGATCGCTCTACGTCGAAGGCATCGACTTCGTCGGTCGAGGTATCCCCGGCGGGGTGTCGAACGAGCATGTGCTCGATGTGAGGAACGGGCGCGCACTGACACTGGTAGACGTGATCGTTCGCGATGCCACGGCCGGTGACGGACTGCTCGCGATCAACTTCGAGACCGTCGTTCTCGAACGGACGGTTGCGCAGGGGAACGCTCAGGACGGGCTGAGCTATGCCAGCCCGGGGGATGGGCAGGCCCCGATGTACGTGCTGGAGGCCGACGTGCTGGCCGTCGACAATGGGCTGAACGGCAATGCGGCGTCCCAGGGGTCGGCGACCCATCGGGCTACCCAGATCGTGCGCGTCGGTGGGCGCTACGAGCGAAATCCCACCAATATCGAGGACACGGGGCTGGTCAGCTGGAACATCGATCTGAAAGTCGCCGATTCGACCGTGTTCCAGCCTCATGAAGGTGGTCCCGTCAACCTCCGGGTTCGTGGTGACAAGAAGGAAGGCACTCACTCGACCGCGCACCTCATCAGCGGAAGTTACGATGCCGGTGGCGTCGTTCACGCCCACGAGACGTCGTCGAACGGCGTGCCGGTCTACGGGTTCCTGCGCTATTCGCCGCTGGTTGGCATGGTCGGTACGTTGCCGGACGCGTTCTCCGGCGATCTCGATTCGCACGTCGCGCCCGCACGGGAGGGGTCCTACGTCGACGTGCTGTCCTACGTCGACGGGCATTCCGGATCTTCCGGCACGGACGATGGCCCGGTCGCTCCCGATGGTCGCTCGTCACCCTGACGGGATCTCGACCTGACGGGATATCGACGCCACGGGATCGGTCAGCGCCCCGGCACGATATCTCGCTCGCCATGGGTCGCGCACCCTCCGGACGGTGCGGCATCGAGGTTGTCCGCAAGCCGTACATCGCCGATGACCCGGATCGGCGTGCCGTTCGCGTCGCGTTCGTGAAAGTACACGCTGAAGGGCGGCTTGGTGCGTCCCGCCCCCGTGCTCTCGAACCGGTTGTCGCGTATCAGCACGTTGCCGGCCGTCACCCCTTCGTGCCAGTCGGTCAGGGCGAAGTTCAGCTCAATGGCCGGGCCGGCGATGTTCGTGAAGGTGTTGCCCTCGACGACCACGTGGCGCGTCTGGATCAGGATGCCCTGCGCACGGGTGCTCTCGAAGCGGGTGTTCCGCACGATCATCCGACCGCCGCCGAGATCCGGATTGGCGACGAGCGTTCCCGGCAGGAGCCAGGCGGGCAGGGTGCCGAGCTGGACCGTGTGGCGCTTGCTGCCCCGCTTCACCGATCGCGCCGTGTGCCTCGTGGCACCGATCAGCTTCAGTTCGCCGTCGGTGGCCACCAGTCGATCACCCGCACGGGCCCAGACGTGGACCCCGTACCTTCGCTCGGCGTTCACCACCTCGGCCGTTCCGGCACCGGCATCGATCTCGGACACCCGCCACCAGTTGCCCTTGACGGTCAGCAGGTCATCCGCACTCGGGCCGAATCGGGAGTTTTCCACGACGATGTCGCCACCGTTGTTGTTGATGTGGAAGGCGTCGGACGACGAACCGAGCAGCGATAGCGGATTGTCGGGATCGGGAACGATCTCGACGCCATCGAGATGCAGACCGCGGTTGACCTCGCCGAAGACACCCATCCCCGCGATGTTCATCAGCGTCATGTCGACCAGGCTTATGTCCTCCACGTCGGCATTGGCGTTGTCGAGCACGATGCCGTTCGCGGCGTTGTTGAGGTGCAGCAGCAGGAACGGCTGCCCGTGCTCGAAGGGGCTCTCGTCGCGAGAGCCGATCGAGAGCGCCTCGAAACGGGCGTGGGTGCCGGAAGCCTCGTCCGGGCCTCGGTACGCGAAGCGGTCGGTCTTGTCGCCACGGTTGACGAACACGTCGACGTTGTCATCGGCCAGAGGCTCCCAGCGTTCGCCGACCCGTCGTGCGCGACCGATCGTGGCCAGCGCCGGCCCGGCGCCGGTGTCGGAGAACGAGGCCTCCAGAGCCTGGACGAAGGGCGAGAGCACGCGCAGGTGCACACCGATCGGCGACGTCGCATCGGTCTCGGCCACGGCCACGCTTGCCAGCAGGTGAGGGCTCTTCAGTGTGCCGCCGCGCAGGAGCAGCCGCCGGCTGTTCTCGATCACGATGCCCGGGGCCAGCCCAAGCAACTCGATCGTCGAGCCGTTGAAATCGATCACGACGTCCTCGAACTCCTCGAGCACGATGTGCGCCGCTCCGGGCTTGGGGTTGGAGAGTCGAATGGTGGCGTCGGGCGGGAACAGGATCGTCGACGCGCCGGTTTCGGACGCCTCCTCGAGCCTTTCCTTCAGCCGGGCATGAGCGGCCACCGGGTCGGCCGGAAGCACCCCGATCCGAAACGGGGCACCACTGCCGGCTACCGGCTTGCGGACCACGATCCGCAACGTTTCCGGGTCCACCAGGTCGTGGCGCTCGACGACCAGATCGCCCGGAGAGGCGGTGGCGGGGGATCGCGCAGGGACGTCGAGGGCGGCGAGCAGGTCGACGTACTCAGCCGATGGCATGCCGACCAGCCGGTCGAGCACCGACGCCTCGTTCCTGCAGAGCCGTTCATCGGCAACGGGTGCGCGATCCTCGACCGGCAGGTCGGGTCCGGCGGGCACGACCATCTCGTCGGCGCGGGCCGCGCTTGCCGCGATGCCGGCGTCGAGACACAGGACGAGTCCGATCGCGAACGCGTGCGTGCGATGAGCGCAGGGACTCATCCTCATCGGAGTGCCACCTTGAACACGTTGATCGAGGTCAGGCGCCGGGCGACCAGCGCAGCGGAGACGTTCTGCGAAACGATGCCGATACCGGCCGCGACCGGCACGCCGATCGGTCCGATCCACGGTATCAGCACGAGGGCGGACAGGATCGTCAGTACGCTGCTCGTCACCGCTATCCGCATCACGACCGACTCGAACCCGCTCATCGTCAGCAGCTGCACCGACGGGCCGGTGACGACGTTGATGAACTGCGTCAGACCGAAGACGATGAGGTAGGGAGCCGCGTCGACGTATTCCGGGCCGAAATGGCTCAGCAGCGGGCGCGGAAATACGCAGATGACGAGGATGGCGGGCAGCGAGAGCACCGTGATGCCCCCGACCGCGCGACTGACCAGGCTCTGCAGCTCGTCGACCCGGCCGGCGCTGTGCAACTGGGCGATCTTGGGCGAGATGATCAGGTTGACGGCGATGAGGATCAAGCTGACGCTCATCGCGACGCGCTGGGACACCCCGAGCAGCGCGATGGTGGCGGGCTCCAGGTGCAATGGCGCGACGAGCTGGGCTCCCCAGTTGGTGACGGCCGTGGAGATGGCGACGATCCAGATCGGCAGGCAGGCACCGAGAAAGGGCCGGAAGCCGACGATGTGCGGACGTTCGGGGGTCAGGTGCCCGAACAGGAACGCGAGCGCGTACAGCAGCGCGGCGGCCGAGGAGAGCACGAGCAGCCCGAGTGCGCTGTCGGTATCGGCGAACCGGGCGGGGGCGAGCACCATGACGATGGAAAAGATCACCGGACTTGCGATCGAGAGGGCGATGACCGAATGGGTGGGTTGTCCGAGACCCTGGAGCTGGTGAGCCGCGAGCACCGTGACGCTCATGGCGAGCGACACCAGCAGGACCGCTGGAACGGAGCCGATCACCCAGTGCAGGGCCGGGAGCGCGTCGGCATCGACGAACGGCGAGATCAGGGCAAGCGATAGCGCAAGCGCTACCCATCCCGCCAGTAGCAGCAGGAAACCCGACACGATCACGCCGTTGATTTCCGCGGTGGAGCCCGCAGCGTCCAGCACCGCGATCCGTCGCAGGCTCGTCAGGTTCGTGCCGAACACCAGGATCGGCGAGAGGACGAGTACCGCGGACAGCAGGTAGAGAAATTTACCCGAGTCGCTCACGTCCAGCGTCCGTGCGACGACGAAGGTCATCAGCAGCAGCGCCAGCGCACCGAAGCCGCGCAGAGCGGCGATCTGCACGACTCGAAGAACGGTGAAACCCATGAAACGGTGCGATCGGCAGCGATGGATGAGAGCTGAGGAGCGGAAGGGGCGGCGCGACCGCGGTACCGATGCTCTTATGGTCAACGGCCGATCCGGCCAGTCATGGTATCTGAAGGCGTGGTGTCCGTTCCATCCGGAACACTCGTTCAATCACCTATGAAGTCTCCGTCTTGACACTCCGGGCAACGAATGTCCTACTTCCGGGGGGGAAAGGTGTTGTCGGTCGGCAGGCTCTCGGATGTCAGAGAAGGTGAGGTCTATCCCACCAATGAATGCATGAATAGTGGGCGACGGAATGCAAGCGAGCGAGATTGACGCCTTCCTGATCGGCTTTCCGAAGGCCGGGACGACAAGCATGGCGGGTTGGCTGGACGACAGCGAGTCGATTCGGGTCTCCACCCCCAAGGAGACGTTCGCTGCCTGTCCCGAGTTCGGGGAAAATTACCGCCGGGCGGGTAGCGTCAGTCTCGACGAGGCCTTCGAAGGTGATGGAGACGGTCTCGGGCGGGTCCTGTTGCTGGAGGCGACCACGCTGAACGTCTACTCGGGATCACTGCGCGACGAGCTTCGCAGGGGCCGTTCCCGCGTGATCGTGCTGCTGCGGACCCATGCCGATCTGGTCGAGAGCTGGCACGAGCAGATGCTGTTCGCCGGCGACACGTCTATCGAATCACTGGATGAATCGTGGGCTTTTTCGCTGGCGCACGAGGAGGACGAGACGATCGACATCAAGCAGCGCTACTCGCTGATGTTCCGTCAAGGGCTCTGGGTGGAGCGCTGGGTCGCCGCCCTCGGGCACGATCGGGTGCTTCTGGTGCGCAACGAGGAGCTTCGCGAGGCGGGCTCGCTCGGAGCGCGCCTGTCGGCCTTCCTGGACGTGGACCTGTCCGGACTCGGTCCGTTGCGACGAGACAACCTGCGCCTGCGGCGAAGCGCGCGATGGCTCAGATATCTCAAGGCGCCGGCGCTGCGCGGCGCCTTCATGGCGATCGACAGGAACGGCGCCATCGAGCGACGGGTGAAGGCACGGATAAGAAGGTATTTCGCCAGCAAGGATCGTGAACCGGTCGACGCTGGCCTGCACCGCTCGATGGACGAGCACTTCGCGCCTGACGCACGGCTCCTGGAGGAGCTGGTATCGCGAAATCGCGAGGTGCACGGCGTGCCTTGCGTTCCTGACGGGGCCACGGTGCGATGACCGCCCGATTGGCGAGTCCGGAGCGATGACCGTCGCGCTTGCCCTGCTGGGAACGCAGATCGGACTGGTCTGGCTGATCTGGCGCCTGTCGGTCGTCGGGACCCACGAGTTCGCCTATCGCGCGTTGAACCCGTTCACCTGGTTGTGCGCGTTCTACACGCTGTGGTTTCTTGTTCCCCAGGTCACCGGGTTGTTCGGCGAGTTCCACATGCTCGGCATGACGTCGTACCGGACGGACGACCTGCGGCAGATCTTCGTCGAGGGTCAGCTCTATCTGATCCTGTTCCTGCTCGCCATCGTCGCTGCGCAACTGCTCATGGCACCGGTGTTGCTCGAACTCCCCGGGCGGGCGTCGTTGCCGGCGATGCTGGGCATCAATTTCTCCACGAGCTACAGCTTCTTCCTCTACGCCTTCTTCGCGGTCGGCATGGCTGGCAATGCATACGTGGCTCACCTGCAGGTCGGCAACCTCGATTCGTTCCGCGGCGACATCGTCAAGACGCTGCCCGGACAGGCCGCCACCGCGCTCGGCTACCTGGGTGCTTTCGCGTTCGTCTATCTGTTCGCTCGCCTCTACCTCAAGGGGCAGTACGTCTGGCTCGTGATTCTGAGCGCGATATTCGTCGTGTCGCTGTTCATGACCGGAGCCCGCGGGCGCATGATGTTCCCGCTGGCCATCGTGGCCCTTTTCCTGCTCTGCCGCCGCGGGAACATGCCGGTTGTGCGCACCGTGTTTCTCGCCGCGATCTCCCTGTGCGTGCTGCTGGCGCTCGATCCCATCAACAAGGTGCTCAAGTTCGGTCCCGACACTTACGTGCTGACGGCCGAGGAGTTCTTCTCCCCGCTGCTCTACAAGCGCAACTTCGACGGTTTCGCCAACTTTTCGCTGATCGTATCTCACGATCTCGTCCCTTACGACGTCGGCCTGCTGAAGGAGGGGGGGCGGGATGCGTTCATGTACACCTATTTTCCCAGGCTCTACGCCACCGGGGTGGGCACCGGATCGACCACGCCCGGATTGTTCTGGTTCCTTGGCGGGTGGCCGGCACTGATGATCGCGGGGATGGCGTTCGGAATGATTCTTTGCATGTTGAACATTTGGCTGAGGCTCAACAGGAGCAACCTGCTGCTGTGGTCCTACCTGTTCGGCATGCAATGGTTCTGCGCCATCGGTGGCAACCTGATCGAGTCGCTGGACAAGATGCTGGTGGCAATGGTCGGGCCGTTGATCATCTATCTTGCTCACGGCAGAGCCGAATCCCGGCTTCCCGTACCCGAGCCGTTGCTACCGGCCATGCCCTCTCCGCAGGTCAGCGAGCCCGAGCCAGCTGCGGAGGCAGGGGATGAGCCTGCATTGCCTCCACCACCGATCGATGCGCAAGGTCCGGGTGTGGAGACTTACGGCGTGAAACCCGCGACACGGACATCCGTGGAGGCGGTCATGCAGTAGCGTATTGTGACCGGAGTCTCGTATATCGCTGGTCGGACCGCACATGGCTGCGCAATCCGCATCCTATGCTGCCGAGGCACTGCTCCTAACCGAAAGAATCCTGGGCCGGAGCTGGTCGGATCCTCGCCGATATAGGATATTTGCGTCGGTATTGTGGCCGGGTGCGCTGTCCGGTTCGAGAATCGAGGTTAGGAATGATGTCCAGTGTCTTTGTAGAGCGTCGCGTGACCCGTGAGCGTCGCACCCGAGCACTGCCCCCGGAGGGTACCGGGCGTCGGAGACAGATTCCGGCAACGGAGGCGTTCGGGGTCGAATGGCTGGAGTCGCCGTCGTCCTACCGCAAGAGTGGCACTCGGAGACGGACGGTGCTCGCCTTCTTCGATCTGATTGCGGTGGCATTCGCCGCACTCGCGGGGTTCGCCTTCAGCCTGGTCGCTCGCGAGGTCCTGCAACTGGCACAGCCTGCCCACGCCGTTACCCCGCAGTCGCTTGTCGGCGTACTCGCCGTTCCCGCCGTCGTCATCGTGATCGGCTCGGCGATGCTCGGCCATTACCACCGGATAAAACCGTTCTGGACCGAGGCGCGAGAGCTGGCCCGGATCACCACCTACTCGGGAGCGATCGCCATCGCCCTGGTCTTCGTCTTCAAGGCCGATGTCTCGCGCATCTGGCTGTTCTCCTCGATCGTCGCCCTTGTAGTGTTCGCGCCGCTCATGCGTTCACGGGCGAAATCGGTTCTGGTCCGGATCGGGTCCTGGTATGCCCCGCTGGTGATCGTCGGCGATCGCACGTTGCTCGCCGAGTGCGAGGAGGCCATCAACAGCGACTACACCCTGGGCTACAAGGTGGTCGCGCGCATCGATGCGACCCGCCTACTCGACCCGCCCTACGATCGCACCGGCGGAGGTATCGCCGATCTCGTCGTCGATGTCGGGCGGCAGTTTCCCGAGTCACGCTTGTTGCTCGCGTTCGACCACCGCGATGTCTTCGAGTTTCAGCAGACGCTCGTCGAGACCGTGTCGCGGCATTTCGAGCACGTCATCGTCGCGAAGTCTATGTACGGGCTGCCGGCAATCAATTCGGAACTGCTCGGCGTGGACAAGTACGATACCCTGTTCTTTCGCTTCAGCTCGGGCGGGATAGCGCGTCATCGAAAGTTGCTCAAGCGTGCGATCGACATTGTCGGGGCATCGTGCGCGCTGTTGATCGCCTCGCCGCTGTTCATCTTGCTGAGCCTGCTCGTGCGCCGGGATGGCGGCACCGCATTCTACGGTTCCCGACGAATCGGTCTGAACCGGCAGGAGTTCGACTGCTACAAGTTCCGCTCGATGCGTGCGGACAGCCAGGTCGTCCTCGCCGAACACCTGGAGCGCGATCCGGCGGCCAGGGCGGAGTGGGATGCGAATTTCAAGCTCGAGAACGATCCGCGCGTGACGCGGCTCGGCGAGTTCATTCGCAAGACCAGCCTCGACGAACTGCCGCAGTTCTTCAATGTGCTCCGCGGTGACATGAGCCTGGTCGGCCCGAGGCCCATTCTCCCTGACGAAATCACCCCCTACGGCCCGACGATATCCGTGTACCAGGGCGTTCGTCCCGGTCTTACCGGGCTGTGGCAGATCAGCGGCCGCAGCGACCTCGACTACCAGGATCGGATCAATCTCAACAAGTGGTACGTGCGCAACTGGTCGCTGTGGATAGACCTGACGATTCTCGTCCGCACGCTGCCGGCGGTGATGGCCTCTCGGGGGGCGGTCTGAGAGTGCCGGCAACGGGTACTGACGAGCGGCGGGAGGCGGCGGGGCGGCAGTGCATCGTCCACGTGCTCACCAAGCTCTCGCGGGGCGGGGCCGAGGAGAACACGATCGGGACCTGCATGGGACAGCTCGAGCGGGGCCACGATGTGCACCTGGTGTTCGGCGCCGACGTGCAGCCGGACATCCGTGCATCTCTGCCTGCGGCGCTGGATGCGATCTGCCTTTCCGAACTGGTCCATCCGGTGAGTCCGGTATCGGATGCGAAGGCGATACTGTCGCTGCGTCGCACGCTTCGACGGCTGGATCCCGATGTCGTTCATACGCACCAGAGCAAGGGTGGCATCGTCGGTCGTCTGGCGGCTGCGTTCCTGCCGGACGTGCTGGTCGTGCACACGGTGCACATCGCGCCGTTCCTGAACGTCGGCCCCGTTCAGCGTGCGGTCTACTTGCTGTTAGAGCGAGTGGCCGCGCGGTTCACCGATCGTTTCATCTCGGTCAGCGAGGGCATGGCCGATGCCTACCGCTCCCGTGGCATCGGTGCGGATGCCATTCACCACGTGGTGCATTCCGGCATGGCGCTGGACAAGTACGTATCGGCCACCCCGCCGGAGGACTGGGCCGGGCGTTTCGACTGGAACGGCGAGCAGCGGCCCTTCATCATCCTCATGCTGGCCTCCTTCGATCGGCGCAAGCGCCACATCGAACTCGTTCGAGTCCTTGCCGACATGCTTGACCGGCACGCCGACACGCTGCTCTGCTTTGCCGGGGAAGGAGAGTTCGAACAGGAGACCCGTGCCTTGGTACACGAGCTCGATCTCGGTGCGAGTATCCGTTTTCTCGGTCACGATCCGCAGCCCGAGAAGCTGCTCGCGCTCGCCGATCTCTGCGTGCTGTGCTCGGAGCGCGAAGGACTGCCTCGGGTACTCGTCCAGTACGTGGCGGCGCGACGGAGGGTGGTCGTCATGGATCTGCCGGGCATCGACGAGCTGATGTCGAATTATCAAGGGGCCACGGTGATTCGGGATGACGACTTCGAGCGTCTGGCGCAGGCGATCGAGGGGGTCCGCAAGGACGAGTTCCTGCCGGACAGGGTATCGACCGCTCAACCTGCCGTTGACCTGGGCAGCTGGGAGATGAGCGCGATGGTTGACGGCATCGAGCAGGTCTATCGCGAGGGAATCGATTCCCGGGGTGGCGGATAGTCGTGTCGGTCCATCTCCGATCCGGCAATCGACCGTACCAGGGCGATCTGCTCCCTGGTCAGCCGGGCTATCTGGTGGGTGTTGGCGTCGGCGACGAAATGGTGCATGTAGGCTTCCCGCTCGTACCACACCAGTCGTTTCGTTCCGGTCGATCGCTTGCCGGCACGGGCCGACGCGGCCTGTGAATGGTGCTCCAGGCTGTGCTCACCGGTGGCGCTCATCACCGCCTTGGTCTCCAGTCGAATCCGGTCCAGTCGATCGTCCGCCAGTTCGCAATGATCGAGTAGACGGATCAGTGTGTCCGAAGCAGGATCGATCAGGTCTTCGTAACGCAGCAACGCGAAGCGCTTCAGCTCCCGGGCATCTTCCTCCATGCGCTGCACTCCAAGAGCGTAGTGGCGAGCGGCGTGTTCGAGTGGGACACCTCGTCGCACCTGACCCTCGCACACCGCGTAGCCGTTGCGGACCAGACCGACGAAGGTGGCATCCGGAAACACCCGGGCGAGGTGTCGGGAGAGCATGATGAGCCCGTCGACGTTCTTGACCACCGGTCGCGCCCGGGCGATCTGCTCCCGACTGTATTCGACACTTTCACTGATGTACCGGTTCTCGCTCGCCGAACGCGCTCGCAAGGGTTCGTCGTGCAGGACGCGGTCCAGCGTACCGGCGGTGAGCCGGCCGAACGGGCCGCGCTCGCTCCAGTCACCGACCCCGAGCACATGCCGACGCTCGCCCAGCAGGATCGGCAGGTAGCGCAATCGCTTGGCCAGCCGCGTCCACACCGGTTCCTCGCCCGCTCCCCGGAACACCTGTTGCAGTTCGCCGCGCACGGCCACCACGTCCGGATGGCTTCGCAGCAGGTTGAGCAGTATGTTCGAACCACCCCGCGTGAACGCGACGATGAATATCGGTCGATGCGTGCGGCGACGGGATGGCGATCTGGGGGTGCTCAACGCTTGTCGACCACCAGGCAGAAGCTGTTCACCGCCAGATCCTGTGCCGCCACCTGCTGGAACTCTTTGGCGAAGCCGCTCCGTTGCTGCTCGACCGCGCTTTCCGCGCGCTCGCGCAGGCCTGGGTCGACGGCTTCGTACGGCAGGTACGGGTCGATCTCTCCAACGCTCACCAGACTCGACACGAGCAGGCGGTAGCCGATCTGCCCGCTGCTCTCCAGCGCGTCCAGCAGTGCCCGGTACCGGTGCAGCAGCGTCCGGTTGGGCCCGGCACAGGCATTCGCCATCCATGGGTGCAGCGAGGAGGGTGTGTTCAGCCAGGTCAGTTCCGGGTGCTCGCGCGAAAAGTAGCCGTGATCGCGCAGATCGACCATGTGCACCATCGTGCCGCCCGGTCGAAGCGCCTGGACGCCCTGCTCGATGACCTGCAACGGATCGCCGACGTGCTCGAGTACCGCTCTGGACAGGATCGCGTCGTAGTGCCGATCCGGTGATCCGGCGGCGATGGTCGCCAGATGCGTCTCGGCACTGCGATCGGTCCACCAGCGGATGCCGTCCAGAGCGTTCTCGTCCCAGTGTGCGCCGCATCGCAGGTTCTCCAGATCGTGCCGCTCGGCCAGTGCCGCATAGATGCTCGCCTGCACCGCCGGATCGCGCTCGCTGTAGTACCGGTCCACGAGATCGACCGAATCCGCGCCGCGGGCGCGCAGCAGCAGGGCGACACCGGCGCTGTCGCCGGGCCCCAGCTCGCACAGTCGTCCGGTGAACGCCTCGCGTCGCGCGTAGCGCGTGTAGTCGTCCGCCACGCGCTCGAGATAGGCGAGCGAATCGGTCACCGGGCGCGCACGGTGCGACGAACCGCTGCGCGACTCGGCACGCGTGCTCAGCCGGGAGACGACGGCGAAGCGGGCGTTCACGGCGAGCCAGAACAACGTCTTCGAACGAACGTCGGCGAAGATCCGGGTGCGCAATGCACTACGCAAGGACATCCGTCGTGCTTCCTCTCCCCGCATCACGTCACGGAGACTACACCACGTTCGATGATGGTGTCCGGGCCCGAGAACCGGCACAGGCGCGCCTTGTCGACAGGGTCCCATAACGGTCCGAAGCCCGGCACGATCGGTGAAAGACGGCTCGTGTGACAGGATAGGCTGCGCGCTGTCGCCCGTCTTTCGCCCCGATCACCTGATGGCTTCCGTATCCGATCCGGATCCGCCGCGGTTACCAGTCCGCGCGCATCGCATGCCAGGCACGGCAGGGTTGAGCAAGCGACTCGGGCCCACTCACACCAGGGTGGCGCGCAACATGTTCGCCGTGGCCTGCTTCGTCGGCTTGGGCAAGCTGGCCGGGGCTGCCAAGGAAATCGCGATCGCGTACCGGTTCGGCACCGATGCGGTGGTCGATCATTACCTGTTCGTTCTCGCCCTGTTGTTGTGGTTGCCCACGGTGTGGGGGAGCGTTGCCAACAGTGTGTGCGTGCCGCTGCTCGGCCGGCTTGCACCCGCACAGGGGCGCCGCTTTCTCGGCGAGCTGTCCGCTGCCCTGCTCATTCTCGGTACCGGATCGATGCTGTTCGTCTGGACGCTGTCGCCCCTGCTTGCGGAACCGGTCGCCGCACTGCTTGGCAGCACCGGGTGGCAGACGACCCACCTGCTCGTGGTGCTGGTCCCCGCGGTGCCGATGCTGTTGCTGATCTCCCAGTACAATGCGCAGCTGCTGGCCAGGGAGCGACACGTGAACACCCTGCTCGGCGGTCTGCCGGCGTGCCTGCTGCTCGGGGTACTCCTGCTGTGGCCGGGCCGCTTTGATACCACGCCACTGGTCCTCGGTACGTTGCTGGGGTACCTGGCCCAGTTGCTGTGGCTTGGACGCCTGCTGCAGCGTCGCGGCGAGCTGGTGCGGCCGCAGGTGACGCTGCGCTCGGACGGGTGGCCGGGCTTTCGCAGTGCCATGAGCGTGATGGTTGTCAGCCAGGTCATCATCAACGTCGTACCGCTGCTCGATCAGGTGATTGCCGCCGGACTGCCCTCGGGCAGCATCGCCACGCTCGGCTATGCAACGCGGTTCCTGTCATTGTTCCTGGGGATCGGCGCAATCGCTGTGGCGCGCGCCATCCTGCCGGTCCTGTCCTCGGGAACGGAAGGACGGAGGCGCACCCGCATCGCGTTGCGGTGGTTCGCCTTGCTGTTCCTGCTCGGGCTGGTCGCGGCGGCGGTGCTGTGGTGGATCGCGCCCGGTGCGGTCCGCCTCATGTACGAGCGCGGCGCCTTTCTGCCCGAGGATACCCGCCTGGTGACTGACACCGTGCGCTTCGGCCTGACGCAGCTGCCGTTCTACTTCGCCGGCATCGTGCTGGTGCAGCTGTTCGCCAGCGAACGCGCCTTCACGATCCTGCTGGGCAGCAGTGTGATCGCGGTCTTGCTGAAGCTCGGCCTGGGGTACCCTCTGGCGGCCGCCTGGGGCGTGCCGGGCATCGCCCTGTCCACCGGTCTCATGTATCTGGGTACCTTCCTCTTCCTCAGCGGCTGCGCGGTTCATCGCCTGCACCGGGAGCGTGCCGGGCAGGGGCCCCGGGCCTGATGGCGGCTCGCATCGCGTTGCTGGTCCCCTCGCTGCGCGGTGGCGGCGCCGAGCGGGTCATGGTGTCGCTGGCGAACGCGTTCGCACAGCGCGGTTTCACGGTGGACCTGCTGGTCTGTACGCTGGTCGGGCCGTACCGGGATGAGGTTGCCAGAGGCGTCCGCGTGGTCGATCTGGGTGCGACGCGTGTCGCGTTCGCGCTGCGGGCCCTGACGAGCTACCTGCGCCGCGAGCGTCCCGACGCCCTGCTGTCGACCATGGCGCATGCGAATGTCGTGGCGATCCTCGCTCGCCTACTGGCTCGCGCCGGCTCGACTCGCTTGGTGGTCCGTGATGCACTGCCCATCTCGCAGGAGCGCGGTAGCTCGCGTTGGCTTGGTCCGATGGCCGCGCTGGCCTACCGGTACTGCGACGCGGTCGTGTTCGTCTCCGATTGCCAGCGCCGCCGGTTCTTCGAACGAACCTCGCTCGGGCCCGATGTGGAGGCGCACGTCATCCTCAACCCTGTCTCGATCGACCGCATCGTGACACTGGCCGATGCCGGCCCGTTGCCCGAAAGCACGCGGCCCACCGTGCTGGCGGTCGGCCGCCTGAACGCACAGAAGGGATTCGACACGTTGATCGATGCATTCGTGCGGGTGCGACGGGAACACGTGTGCGACCTGGTGATTCTCGGCGAAGGTGATGAGCGCAACGCCCTGCTGCAGCGCGTGGCGCGGCACGGGCTGGAGCACGCGGTCCGGTTGCCCGGATTCGTCCCGAATCCGTTTCCCCACGTGCGTGCGGCGTCCTTGTTCGTGCTGTCTTCGCGTTGGGAGGGCATGCCGAACGCATTACTGCAGGCGGTCGCGCTCGGTACGCCCGCCATCGCGACGAACTGCGATTGCGGTCCGGACGAGGTGCTGATGGGCGGGCGGGTGGGCGCACTGGTGCCGGTGGACGATATCGATGCCCTGGCCACCGCCATGCTGGACCGGCTGCGCCGGGGTGGTCGGGTCGAACCGGATGCCGAGTGGCGTGAGCGGTTCTCGTTCGATACCGCCGTACTTCGCTATCTGCATGCCTGTAGACTGCCGGCGTCCGCACACCCGCTGGAGGAGCCGGCGTGAAGCGCCTGCGCGTTCTGCACATCATTCCCACGATGAATTCGGGCGGCGGTGCCGAGGCGGTGCTGGAACGCCTGATCGGTGCGAATCGCGCGAACGTGCACGCCGTGGTAACCCTGCTGGAAACGGGCCCGCTGGGCGAACGCCTGGTTGCCGACGGCACGTCGGTCGAGACGCTCGGCCTGCGTGGCCCGGCCGATCTGCCCCGTGCGCTCTGGCGTCTGCGCACCCTGTTGCGCGCGGCGCGGCCGGACGTCGTACAAACCTGGATGTACCACGCCGATCTGCTGGGCGGCGTGCTCGCCAGGCTTTGCGGTATCCGGTGCGTGGTGTGGGGACTGCACCACACCACGTTCGAACGGGGGGGGTCCTCGCGCAGTTCGCGGCTCGGTGCTCGCCTGTGCGCCCTGCTGTCAGGGCAGGTGCCACGCCGTGTGGTGTCCTGTTCCGAAGCCGGTATCGCCCCCCACGTGGCACTGGGCTATCGGGCGGATCGGCTGGTGGTCGTTCACAACGGCTACGACGACCGAGTCTTCTCGCCAGCACTTCCCGGTGTCAACCGGATGCGCGAGGAACGCGGGATCGCGGCCGAGGTGCGCCTGATCGGCATGGCGGCGCGCTGGGACCCCCAGAAAGACCACGGGACGTTGCTGCGGGCGCTTCGCGAGCTTGCTCGACGTGCCTGCTCGAACGGGACCACGGCACATGACTGGCACTGCCTGCTGTTCGGCACGCGCATCGATGCCGACAACGCCGCGCTGTGCGCGCTGATCGAATCGTGCGGGCTGAGCGATCGGGTCACGTTGCTGGGAAGCCGTCGGGACGTCGTCGACGTCATGCGCTCGCTGGATGTGGCGGTGCTGTCCAGCCGTTTCGGCGAGGCGTTCCCGAATGTTCTGAACGAGTCGATGTTGGTGGGCGTGCCCTGCGTCACCACGGCGGTCGGCGACGCGGCGATGATCGTGGGCGATACCGGTTGGGTGGTACCGCCAGCCGACCCGGTGGCGTTGGCCGCGGCTCTGGCGCAGGCGCTCGATGCGTTGCAGGTTCCTGCCGACTGGCAACGTCGTCAGCATGCCTGTCGGGAACGCATAGCGACGCATTTCTCGGTGTCGCGCATGCGCGATGGCTACGATGCGGTCTGGCGCGAGGCGCTCGGTTGATGGCACGCATCATCCACCTGACCACCACCGATGACAGCCTGGAGTTCCTGCTCGGGCCGCAGCTCGAAGCGATGGTCGCGGCCGGACACGACGTCATCGGCGTTTCTGCGCCCGGCAAGTACGTGGAGCGGCTCGCCGCCCGCGGGGTGGCCCACGAGCCGTTGCACGCCTCGACCCGTGCCATGTCGCTGGCCAGCGATCTGCGTGCCATGCGCGAACTCAACGCGATCGTACGGCGCGTTCGACCCGATGTACTGCATTGCCACAACCCCAAGCCCGGCCTGTATGGCCGGCTGATCGGCCGTGCGGCGGGCGTTCCGGTGGTGGTGAACACGGTGCACGGTCTGTACGCGAGCCCCGACGATCACTGGCTCAAGCGCGCGGTCGTATACTCCGCCGAACGGCTGGCAGCGGCCTGTTCGGACGCCGAGCTGGTGCAAAATCCCGAAGATTTGGCGTTGTTGAAACGCCTGCGGGTGCCATCCTCCCGACTTCACCTGCTGGGCAACGGCATCGACCTGACCCGCTTCAACGACGGGGCGAGTCTCGACGGTCGGGCCGCCCAGCGTGCAGCACTCGGCGTGCAGGCGGATACGGTGTTGATCGGTACGGTGGGGAGGCTCGTGTTAGAGAAGGGCTACGCTGAGCTGTTCACGGCGGCGGCCGGGCTGGTGGAGCGTTTCGGCAAGCGGGTGGCCTTCGTGGTGGTCGGCCCGGAAGAGCCGCACAAGAGCGACGCTGTCGACAGGGAAACGCTCGAGCGGGCGCGCGCATCGGGCATCCTCTTCCTGGGGCATCGCAGCGATGTGGAGCTGTTCTACCCGGCTTTCGACGTGTTCGTGCTCGCCTCGCACCGCGAAGGCTTTCCCCGCTCGGCGATGGAGGCAGCGGCCTGTGGCTGTCCATTGGTACTGACCGACATCCGCGGTTGCCGGCAGGTCCTGGAGCACGAGCGGCAGGGACTCCTGGTTCCCAGAAGCGATCCGGCGGCATTGCAGCACGCGCTCGGCCGGTTAATCGACGAGCCTGCGTTGCGCCTGCGCTACGGGGCAGCGGCCGCCGAGCGCGCCCGGCGCGATTTCGACCAGCAGGCGCAGATTCGCCTCTCGCTGGAACTCTACGAGCGGTTGCTCGTGCGGAGGGTACGCTGATGTCCATCCTGGTGATCGCGCCTCACGCGGACGATGAGGTGCTCGGCGCCGGCGCCACCATCGCACGGCGGGTGGCCGAAGGCATCGAGGTCAACGTGGCCGTGCTGACCGGGCACGGCGAAGCGCCGCACCCGTTGTGGCCAGCCGCCGCATGGGACGTTTCACGGGCGGAATGTCGTACCGCCTGTGCAGAACTGGGGGTGATGCAGGTACATTTCGAGGAGTTGCCCGCGGCCTGTCTCGACACCGAACCGACCTGGCGCATCAACCAGGTCGTCAAGCGGGTCATCGAGCGGTTCGAACCGACGGAGCTGTACCTGCCGTTCCCTGCCGACCTGCACCGTGACCATGCCGTCATCGGCTACGGCGCCGTCGTCGCGACCCGACCCTACCTGCCGACCGGGCGCACCGTGCGACGAGTTCTGTACTACGAGACGCTGTCCGAGACGCACCTTGCACCGGTGTATCTGGAGGCGGCCTTCGAGCCGAACCTGTTCGTCGACGTATCCGATCACATGCAGTGCAAGCTGGCAGCGCTTGCCTGCTACGCCTCGCAGTTGCAACCCGACGGCCAGCCGCGCTCGCTATCGGCGGTACAGGCGCTCGCGACGTTGCGTGGCAGCCATATCGGGGTGGCGGCGGCCGAAGCCTTTGTCGTGCAGAGGATCGTGGAATGAACATCCGGCGAACGGTGTACGGATACGCGCGGCTGAAACGCGTGCTCGACATCGTGGCGGTACTGGTGTTGCTGTTGCCGATGTTTCCGGTGCTGATCGCTTGCGCGGTGGCCGTCAAGCTCGGCTCGCCCGGGCCGGTGCTGTTCCGTCAACTCCGGCTGGGCGAGGGCGAAGTGCCGTTCCGCATCCTCAAGTTCCGGACCATGCGGGTTGAGTCGGGAAGGATCGCCGCGCAGACCTTCGGCCACAGTGAAGGGGTCACGCGGGAAGGCCGGGTGTTGCGCCGCCTGAAGCTGGACGAGTTGCCGCAATTGCTGAACGTGTTGCAGGGCCACATGAGCCTGGTCGGCCCACGACCGTCGCTGCCGGAACTGGCAGAGACGCTACCGGGCTGGGCCAGGCACCGCTACTCGGTGCCTCCCGGATTGACCGGTCTGGCGCAGACCAACGGCAACGTCGCGCTCGATTGGGAAACCCGGTGCACATACGACGTGCGCTACATCGCCACCCGATCGCTGCGCCTCGATCTGGCCATCCTGCTTCGCACGCTGATCGTCATACCACTCGGCGAAGCACGTTTCGTGCGCCGCCGCTGAGATGCGCATCGTGCTGGCAGGATCGGTCGACAGCAGCGAGCGCACGTTGGCGGCCCTGCTGCGACACGGTGCGCAGGTCGTCGCTGTGCTCGGTTTCGAGCCCGTCGACCGGGCAGCCGTCAGTGGCTTCGTCGATCTGGGGCCGCTGGCGTACGCTCACGGCATTCCCTTTTTCACGTTCAGACGGATCAACGACTGCGCCGCGCAGATCGCCTCGTTCTCGCCGGATGCACTGTTCATCGTCGGACTGTCGCAGCTGATCGATGGGGCGCTGCTGAATCTGCCGACCCGAGGCTCGATCGGCTTCCACCCGACACGGTTGCCGGCGGGCCGGGGCCGTGCGCCGCTGGCCTGGATGATCGAGTCCCGGCAGGACGGTGCGGCGACGTTCTTCAAGTTGACGGAAGGCATCGACGACGGCGATATCCTCGTGCAGGTGCCGTTCCGGCTCGACGAGCACGATGATGCCGCCCGTCTTGCGGACAAGGTGCTGTCCGCCCTCGACGAGGCGCTGGACAACTGGTTGCCACGACTACTGGCGGGCGATGTCGATGGACATCCACAGGACTCCCGGCGGGCCACCTACTTCGGTCGTCGCACGCCCGAGGACGGGCTGATCGACTGGCACGAGAGTGCAGCCTCCATCGCGCGCCTGGTACGGGCCGCTGCCAGGCCTCATCCCGGCGCGTTCAGCTACCTGCGGGATGATCGGTTGATCGTCTGGCGTGCCGAACCCGAACAGGAGCTGCGCATCACGGGCGTGGTGGGTCGCATTGTCCAGGTGGACACGCACGGTCTCGTCGTCCAGACCGGTGACGGGTTGTTGCGGGTGCTCGACTGGCACACCGATGCACGGACGGAGCCCCGGGTCGGAGAGAGGTTCGGCTACCGTCCGGACATCGAGCTGAACGAGCTGCGCTCCCGGGTGAGCCTGCTCGAACAACAGGTCGCACGCCTTGTCGCAGGAAAGTGAGGAGGAGTGTGTCCGAGGCCGCAGTGTGCGTTCGGAAACCCTGCCGACGCGTCCGATGAACCACTCGCCGTGGTAAAAGGTGCGTGCATTGGAAAGCTCGAGGAGCGGATGCTGCTGTGGGCTTGATCGTCCTGTACGGTTGCGGAGGTTTAGGCCTGGAGGTGCTGTCGCAGTTTCGCAGCCGTCTTGACGCAGTCCATGGCGAGACGCTCTGCATCGTCGACAGTGGCGCGGCGCGCGTGTCGGATGCCGAGCGGTTGCTAGGGCACCCGGTACAGGTGTTCGAATCGCTCGAGCAGCTACCGGACGATGCATCACCCGGCTCGGAACCGGATTCGCCACGCGGGCTCTTCGTCATGGCCGTCGGCGATGCGGCGCGGCGCCGTGAACTCTTCGCGGCCTGCGTCGCGTCCGGTCTCGTTCCGCTCACTCTCGTGCACGACAGCGCCATCGTGGATCCTGCCTCATCGATCGGCTCCGGCTGCACCATCGGACCCTATGCCTATGTCGGTCCGTTTTCCACGGTTGGAGAGAACTGTGTGCTGAACACGTACGCCTCGGTCGGTCACGATGCGTGGCTGGGCGCCTCTTCCGTACTGAGCCCGCATGCCACCATGAGCGGGCGCGCCCGTTGCGGGGAAGCCGGCTTCTTGGGCACAGGCTCGGTGATCACCGCGAGCGGATCGCTGGGCAGCTTCGGCAAGCTCTCGGCCAACAGCGTGCTGACCCGGAGCACATCGCCGGGATCGCTCGCGCACGGCAATCCGGCAACCCACAGGATCATGTTCAACGTGCCGGATACGGCTACTGCTCAGGACAAGTCATGACCGACCTCACTTCCTTGACAATGCGCGTGCGAGCGATCTTCATCGAAGCCTTGCAACTGGATGACGGGATCGATGCGCGGACGCTGCGTTACAACGAGACCGACGGTTGGGACTCGGTCGGCCACATGACCCTGGTTGCCGCACTGGAAACCGAGTTCGATTGCATGTTCGAAACGGACGATATCCTGGACATGAGCAACTTCGACAAGGCGGTCGACACCGTCCGCGCCCGCACATGAGTCTCGATCTCGCCGGACGTGTGGCGATCGTGACCGGCGCCAGCCGGGGCATCGGTCTCGGTATCGCCCATGTTCTCGCAGCGCACGATGCGCACGTCATCCTGGTCGCCCGCGGTGCCGGGGACACGCTCGAGCAGGCCGAACAACAGGTGCGTTCGGGCAGCGGTCGGGTCCTGAGCCTCGCCGGCGACGTCTCCGACTCCGCCACCGCAGCAGCGGCGACGCGTCTGGCGCATCGTGAATTCAAGCGCCTGGATGTCCTTGTCAACAACGCGGGTGTGCTCGAGGACGGACTAATCGGCATGATCAGCGAGTCCCGGATCCGGAATACCCTGGCGGTGAATGTCGCTGCGGTCCTGCATTTCACCCAAGCCGGTGCGCGACTGATGGCGAGCGGGCCATCGGGAAGCATCGTCAACGTCAGCTCCATCATCGGCACGCACGGCAGCACCGGCCAGATGCTGTACGCGGCGTCCAAGGCGGCCGTGATCGGTGCCACGCGCTCGGCGGCAAAGGAACTTGCTCCCAAGGGCGTGCGGGTGAATGCTCTCGCGCCGGGCTACATCGACACGGCGATGATCTCGGCGCTCTCGCCGGCCATCCATCAGCAACGCCTCGACAGCATAGGTATGCAACGTATCGGCACGGTGGCGGATGTGGCCGACGTCGCGCTCTTTCTGGCATCCGACCTTTCGCGATATGTCACGGGCCAGGTCATCGGCGTGGACGGCGCCATGCTGATCTAGAAGGGAGCGCGATGATGCTGATGCCGTTCTGGCACAACGAGGTGGATCCTGACCGGCCGGCCGTCTACTGGAACGGCGAGCAGAGGTTCACCTATCGAGAGTTGATTTCCCGGGTGGAGAGCGTGACTGCAAGGCTCCCGGTGCGGGGTCACGGTTGCTCCCTGTGCTTGTTGTCCAACCACCCCGAAGCTCTGGTGTGGCTGATCGCCCTGCTGTCGAGCAAGCTGTCCGTACTGCTGGTGAATCCCGACTTGCCCGACGAAGCCCTGGAATCGTTGCGAACGGCTTACGTGCCGGAGCTGCAGATCCGGATGGAGGGGGACGAGGTCGTCGACACGCGGATCGCCGGATACGGCGATCGGATTGCGCCATCCCAACCGGCCTCGAAGCTGCTGCTTTCCACCAGCGGTTCTACCGGCAGTCCGAAATACGTGCGATTGGGTCAGGATGCACTTCTGGCGAATGCCGGCGCGATCGCGTCGGCCTTGTCAATCGGCCCGGACGACGTGGCGGCGTCTCACCTCGCCTGGCATTACTCGTACGGATTTTCGGTACTGTCGAGCCATCTCGTGCGCGGGGCGGCGATATCGATGGGGAAGGGTGGTTTCACCGACCGCTCCTTCTGGGGTTGGATGCGTGAATCCGGGGTAACCCATCTGCCGGCGGTACCGATCCAGTTCGACATGCTCGCTCGCCTGGACCTGTACCGGGTCCTGCCGGCGACGGTTCGGAGCCTGTCCCAGGCGGGCGGTCCGCTGCCCGCGATCCGGCGGCGGGAGGCGGCGCAGGTCATGACGGCGCGCGGCGGCCGGTTCTACGTCATGTACGGGCAGACGGAGGCAGCCCCCCGAATGACCACGCTGGCTCCGGAGCAGTTCGATCGCCACGAGGACAGCGTGGGTCAGGCCCTGACGGGCGGGCGTCTGGAAATTCTCGACGATCGTGACGAACCGCTACCGGCCGGTCAGGTCGGGCGAGTGGTCTATCACGGGCCCAACGTGATGCTGGGCTATGCCCTGTCGCGATCTGATCTGGCCCTGGGAGACGAATGTGGCGGGCGGCTGGAGACCGGGGACCTGGGTTGGCTGGACGAGCATGGGTTTCTCACGCTAACCGGCAGGCAAGCCAGGTCGATTAAGGTTTTCGGTCTGCGCGTGGATCTGGACCGCCTGGAGTCGGCATTGGCACCAGTGTGCACCTACAGGGCGTTAGAACTCGGCGGCAGGATCTGTCTGATCACGTCTGTCGATGAGGCATTGCCGGGTACGGTCGATTCGCCCGGGCGGGTGCCCGCCGAGGTGCTCGAGCGGTTGAAGGAGGTCACGACCCTGCCCCACGGCGCGACCGTGCACCGCGTGGTGGACGCGTTGCCTGTGACCTCGTCGGGGAAACCAGACTATCACCGTCTCCGAGAACTGATCTCGTGACGCTCGAAGCGCATCTGCTCGAATCCCCGTACGATTTCCCCCGGACCAGCGACGCATCGGAGGTGCTGGCTGGGCTGAACCGCCTCGGTGCCCACCACTACGCTCTTTGCCCGGGCTACCGACGTATCGTCGATGCGATGTGGGGCGGTGAACCGGCGTTGCAGGTTGATCGGCTCGAGGCGGTGCCGTATCTGCCGGTCAGTCTGTTCAAGCGACGCTGGCTCTCGTCGGTGCCTGACAGCGATGTCACCGTCACGTTGACCTCCAGCGGCACGACCGGCCAGCAGGTCAGTCGGATCGCCGTCGATGCCGAGACGTCGCGCCGCCAGCAACTGGCCCTGATACGATCGATGGCGCACGTGCTCGGCAAGGATCGACTGCCCATGCTGATCGCCGATACCGCTTCGGTCATCCGTGATCCGGCACTGCTATCCGCTCGTGGCGCGGGCATTCTCGGCATGATGCGATTGGGGCGTCAGCCGGTGTTCATGCTCGATCGCGACCAGCGACTGGACGTGCGTGCCATCCATGCCTTTCTCGAGCGGTACGGGCACGAGCGGTTCTTCGTGTTCGGCTTCACCTTCATAGTGTGGGAGCTGTTGAGACAGGCTGGCGATACCTTGCCGCTGGACCTCACCCGGGCCGTTCTCGTGCATTCGGGAGGGTGGAAATCGATGCAGGATCGGGCCGTCGACAACACGGTGTTTCGGGCAACCCTCCGGGAGCGGTTCGGGCTGCACGCCGTGCACAACTTCTACGGCATGGTGGAGCAGATCGGCACGCTGTTCATGGAGGGTGATGACGGGTTGCTCTACCCACCCTCGTTCGCCAACGTCGTCATTCGCGATCCGCACAGCTGGGCGGTCTGCGAGCCCGGGCAGCCGGGGCTGGTCCAGGTGCAGTCGCTGGTACCACTCTCCTATCCCGGTCACTCCCTGCTGACCGAGGACATGGGAGTCATCGAGCGGTTCAGCGACGAGGGGCGCTTCCGAGGCCCTGGATTCCGAGTGCTCGGTCGGGTGCCGAAGGTCGAGCTGCGCGGTTGTTCGGACGTGATGGCGGCGTGAGCGCCATTGAACTGGTAGGGCCGGATCGGGCACCCGCCTGGCTGGAGCGGATCGCGATACTCGGACACGGTACCGAGCAACCGTTCGATCCCCCGCTCGTTGAGGCGGTGGCGGATCTGTCCGCTCGTCTGTTAAAGGACGATTTCTGTCGGGAGCAGCCGCAACTGCGCGCATTGGGGTATTGGCTACGCCGTGCCGAGGTCGAGCGGTTGCGCCAGCGAGCCGAGCGGGAATGCGTCGGCGTACGTGCTGCGCGTGGCCTCGCCCTGCACCTGCCACCCGCCAACGTGGACACGCTGTTCGCCTACTCGTGGGTCGTCAGCTTCCTGCTCGGCAATGCCAACGTCACCCGGCTGCCCAGCGCAGCCAGCCCCGTCTGTGACTGGCTGGTGGAGGCCATCGTCGAGGCACTCGACTTCCGGGACCAGGCAGCGCGACACGTGTTTTGCCGGTACGACCATTCGTCCGGGCTGACGGCACGGTTGAGCGCGCTGAGCGATCTGCGTTTGATCTGGGGCGGGGACGAAAAGGTGCGTCAGGTCAGTATCCTGCCTACGCGCCCGGACGGCTTGACGCTCGCCTTCCCCGACCGCAAGTCCCTGTGCATCGTGTGCGCGGACGCGTATGCACGGTGCGACCCGGCGGCCCGTCAGCTACTCGCCGAACAGTTCTACAACGACCTGTTCTGGTTCGACCAGCTGGGCTGCGGTTCACCGCGAGCGTTGGTCTGGATTGGCGAAGTGAGCAATCAGCCGAAGATGTTCATCGCTCACTTGCTGGACGTTGTGGCGCGTAGGCAACCCGAACTCGAGCCGGGTACCGATCTCAGCAAGTTCGTCCTGGCAAACGAACTCGTCGCCGCAGGGTCGAGCGATTCGGCCGAGCGGTACGGTGCTGCGCTTACCGTCGTGCAACGCGATGCTTCACCCGACGTATTCGATACCGTGCACGGCGGAGGATTCCTGCAACAGGTGTCGGTACCGGACGTCTCCGCGTTGTTGGAAATGCAACGCCGCGACTGGCAGACACTGACCGTGTTTGGCTTCGACGAACAGGAACGCCGTGCCTTGGCGCGCAGGCTGGGTGGGCGGGGCGGGTACCGCATCGTGCCGATCGGGCAGGCGCTGAGCTTCGACACGGTCTGGGACGGAATCGATCTGATCGAGCATGGCAGCAGGCGCATCGCCATCAGCTGATCCGGACGCTGTCGCTGACGGCGTTGATGTCACGCCGACACATCATCTGGCGGCCGGCAGATCTTCAGATGGCGTTCGAGTGCGCTGGCAAGCGAGAAGGTCTGCGGCCACTGCGGGTCGGCAGGTGCCCGCGTGTTCTGATGGGGCCCGTACAGCCGCTCGGCGATAGCTGCGGCCAAGGCGACAGCATCGTCCACCGGTACCAGCTTTCCGTGACCCAGGCCGCGCAGGATCTGCACCCGGTCACCATGATCGCTATCTGTCGCGACTACCGGCGTGCCGAGCGCGACCGCGTGCAGCAGTGCGTCCGGACTGAACTCCCGTCGTGCGGAAAGCACGAAAAGATCGGTCGAACGTACCGCCGGGAAGAGTTCGGGCAGCGAACCTGGCAGGTGTACCGAGCCGATGAGTCCTAGCCGTTCCACGCGTTCCTGCAACGCGGCCCGATCCTTGCCCTCGCCGAGGATCACCAGTTCGCCGCGCTGACCGGCATCCAGCCGGGCAAAGGCGTCGATCAGCGTATCGAACCCGTTCCGCATGCACAGGTCGCCGACGCCCAGCGTGATCTTGTCGATACCGTGGCGGCGGACGGATCCTCCGATCAGTTCGTGCCAGTCGAAGCGCTCGGCGGTCGGTAGCCCTTGCCGGTCCGGATCCGGCACGATCGGATCCGGTATCACGTGCAGGCGTACTCGCTCGCCGATGTCCAGTGTCCGTTCGAAGTGATCCCGCTGGCAGCGCGAGGTGAACACGAGGTCATCTACCCGCTGACGGGCCCGGCGTGCCAGCAGCAGGTGGCGCGATGCCATCCCCTTCAGCGCACCATTCTCGGGCGGCGTCTCGTGAATCACCTGACGTGTACGGCCTTGACTACCGCTGACCCACGACGCCAGCGAGACGATCGTGCCGATGTGCGATGCCGTGGATACGATGACGGCGGGTCGATCGCGGCGCAGGTAGCGCATCAGCGAGATCACGCAGCGCGATACGTGCGGGGTGTCGAGTGCGGTGACGCGAACGGTATCGTGCACCTCGCAGGAGTGCGGGCCTACCGCGCCACAGACAACCAGCTCGACGTACCGACCGTGCGCCGCGAAGCCGTTGGCGATCTGGATGGTGGCGCGTTCCGCGCTACCGCCATCCAAGGAAGGGACAACGAATGTCACGGCATGGGTGCCGATCAGCCGCGGCAGGACCCCGAGCCGTTCGAACAGCGATTGCCAGCGCGCCAGTACACGGTGTTCGGCGAAGCGGTACCGCACCTCGCGGGCCGCGGTGCTCAGCCGCTCGCGCAGCGGCGCATCGATCATCAGCCGTATCAGACCGTCACGCAAGGCACCGTCCTCGTTGTCGACCAGTACGCCATCGACGTCGTGTCGCACGATGACGGCGGGCCCGGTCAGGCAGTCGACCGCGAGAACCGCGCACCCGGAGGCCATCGCCTCCAGCAGCACGCCGGGAAAGCCCTCGTGCCGTGAGCTCAGCACGAACAGGTCGGCCGCCTCGAACCAGTCGCCAGGATTGCCGACCCTGCCTGCAAGCGTGACGGCATCGACAAGCCCCAGTTGCTCGATCGCCTCTTCCAGCGCGGTGCGCTCGGGACCATCACCGAGTATCGTCAGATGCCAACGCTCCTCGCTAGCACTGCTTGCCGCGTGGAATGCATTCAGCAGCCTGTCGAAGCCCTTCTGCGGTACCAGGCGTCCAACCGCCAGCAGACGCCGTACGCCGCCGGGCCACCCGCGCTGCGGATCCTCGATGGGTTCCTGCCGTGGCAGTGGCCAGCAGATCGCGTTCGGTATCGTCTCCACATGTCGTGACAGGGTATGACGCTCCAGCCAGTCGCGCCCCTGCTGCTCGAGCGCGATCACCGCGTCGGCACGGCGATAGACCAGCCAGCGCAACGCCCCCCAGATTCGGTTGGCCGGTGCGCGTGGTGGATAGTTGTGTTCCGTGAGCACCAGTGTGGTCGAGCGTCCGGTGAGCGCCACGGCGGTCTGCACATTCACGGCCGTCATCAGTCCGATCACGATGTCCGGTCGAAGAGCGTTCAGGGTACGGCGCAGCGACCGAATACGGCGGAATGTCCGGCGCAAAGCATCCAGCCGACCGTTGCTGCGCCCGAGCAAGTCGAGTGACACGTACGAAACGCCGGTATCCAGAACCCGTGCGTCGTGCTCCGACGCCATCAGGCAGACCAGATGCACATCGTAGCCACGTGCCGCCCAGGCGTTGGCCAGATTCGCGGCGATACGTTCTGCGCCACCGCCTGACAGTGACGCTATGGTCAGGACGATGGTCGGTGTGGCGATGGACGAAGCCTCGAACGTGCAGCGATATCACCGGGTGCGCAATGAACGGTGCGGAAACAGGTCCCGCGCATCGGCTTGCGCCCGGTACGGACAGCTGCTTGTCGGAGCAGCATGCATCTGTCTAGTATCCCGCAAGTGCCGAGGCAGTTCAAATCCGGCACCTTCAGTCAGGGCCGGCGCGTTCCTACGCGTTCATCACCTCGCGTTCGACCCTGCAGGGGCGGCACGCGTATCACCGGTTCCGTGCACACTTGCGCCATTGTCGGTCCCGAGTTCGCGTCGCCGCAGCTTCATCACGACAAACAAGCATGGCCAGAGCCCCGGGCCGATCGACGATGAGAGTTACACATCGTCGGCGTGCCACGCGATGCCTTTCTCGCGCGCCAGATCTTGATTGAGCACCGATATCGGAATGGCCCGCTTGGATCTGCCTAGACGACCTTGAACACGCTCGATCTCGACATACTTTTCATTGATTTTGAAGATGTTCTTCTTCAGTGGCCATTCCCGGTCCTTGTTCCACTGGAACGGTCGGTACAGCGCTCGCGCGATGCGCTGAACACGCGGTCTGCAACGGATCGTTGGTCAGCACCACGCCGCCGGGCGCCATGCGTCCGTGCAATATCGTCCGGAATATCTCGAAATTCTGTAAATGGTGGACGACGCTAAGTGCGAGAACTATCCCGAAGCCGACGGATGGAAAGTCGGTGGTAATACTGTTTGCGCGGCTAAGACCACGACGCCGAAGAGCGGCGTTGAACAAATCTATCGCCATTGGACTGAGATCGACGCCGAGATAGGACTTTGTCTGGCTCGCGAACAGGTAGGTATTGTCGTGCCCGACCTTGCAGCCCAGTTCCGGTACGGATTTTCGTCAATGTCTCCGATCCAGCGACGGAGCGGTTCATCGTTGACATTGTCCAGTCCAGCCATTTTCTGGACCTGGCGCCGTCTGCGCCGTCGACCTTGCGTTCTGCCAGGCATGCATTGCCGACCGACACCGACTCGTACCGGTCGCGCTATGCGAGGTTCAGCTTGATCGCCGGGCCCGCGATATTCTCGAAGTGATTGCTCCGGGATGATTACGTGATAGACCTGCACCAAGATCTCCTGCGCTTAGGAACTACTGGACGATGAATCGCGAATCCGGATTACCCATCCGATCGATGGGGATTCGCGACGGTACTGCCGATGCGCAGTGTGTTCAGCATGAAGTCGTGCGTGCTGACGATGTCGGCTCGGATTCTGGCTTGCTCGATCGCGGTTGGTGTGGCGTCGGCACCTGCATCGCCACCGGAATCGGCTAGCAGCTCGTGAGCTTGCGGCCAGCACGCGTGACCGGGCGGCGTGACTATGCCTCGGCCGTTTTCGCCGCCGCCTCCGCCTCGGCGCCCGCATAGTTCCAGGGCAACCAGCGCTCGGGCTCGCGCCTCACAGCGTCGGCATGCCGTTGCACCGCGCACAGGTAGTCGAACGCGTTGATCCCGTTCTCGTGGCACGTCGCGAGCACCGAGGTGATCACGTCGGCCACCTCGGCGCCGATCCCGCTCTTGAACTGACCGCTGTTCTTGCGCGATCTGACCACCAGCTTGAGCAGCCGCTCCGCCTGGTCGTTGTCGATCGGGGCACCGGGCACCGACAGGAATAACGTCAGCGCCTCGTAGTGACGCAGCACGTAGTTCATCGCACCGCCCAGCGTCCCGTTCGCCTCGACCTCGCCACTCGCCAGCGAGCGCTCGCACCACGCCCGCAGCTCCTGCATGGCCGCTGCCGAGTGCTTCTGGTGGTAGGCCAGGCGCGCCGGTGGATCCAGCCCCTGCTCGTACACCTCGCCCTCGTTGCGCCAGATCCGCGCGTACGTCTCGATCGCCAGGCGTGCCTGATCCGGGTAGTGGGTGGCTACCTCGACGAACCCGCGCCGGGCGTGCGCGTTGCACCCCGCGATCCGCACCGTGTGCCCGGTTGGAGGACAGGGCATCGCTCATCACCACCGGGGCGTCGAGCTCGGGCGCACGATGGGTGAGGATCTCCTCCAGCCACTCCCCGGCATGCCCGATGTTGGTGCGATACAGCACCACGCGCCAGGCCAGATCCTGCTCACGATCGGACACCGTGCCCGAGAGCACCGAGGTGTAGACCCCCGAGCGCAGCCGCGTCACCTTGCCGCGCGTCTTGCTGATCGGCACCGCATCCAGAACCCGGTTGGTGGTGGTGTCGTCGATGTGGAACACCGCACTGGCGGCCGCGGTCCGTCTGAGTGCCCGCACCACCGGGTTCAGCGCAGCGGCCACCTGCTCGCACTGATCGAAGATCGTCGAGGCCGACAGCGACTGGCCGAACAGCCCCTGCACGGTCTGCTGGCGGAAGAAGGGATCACCGTCGAAGTACTTGGCGATGGCCATGACCGTGCGTGCCGAGAATCGATGACGACCATCGCGCTCGTGCACAGAAGGGGCCGGTGTCAACGCATCGACCTTTCGTGTCGCTCCAACCGGCTCGCTGGCACACGGTTTGCAGATGACTGTGGTTCGCCGGTCCCGGGGAGCGAGAGTGGCGGTCACGGACGTTTCCACAGGCATTGTCCTAATCGCTCACAGCCTGCAGTGCTAGCACCGCTCCCTATACCGTTGTCAGTCTGCACGTGGTTCACCTTTCGACCACAAAGGGCCGATGAACCTGTGTATGGACATCATTGAATCCGCCTGCCCGCTGCGTCTGGGACGTATCGCCTCACACATTCCACGTGTGATCGGGTCTGGCACGACGGAGCTGAAATCGTATGACAACAGCGGAACAATTCTCGTGGAAATGCCGATGGCTGCCCGTCATGGCGGTGTCCGTGTTGCTCTGGTCAAGCGTGAACGTTGCCGATACGCGGTCCGACAGCATTCGCGATCGAACGGTCCGGGCGAGCGGCTACGAGGAATTTCGTCTCGCCACGGAAACGCCTGCCATTTCACCGGCGCTGCCGCAGGCCGGCTCGGCCGACCTGATCGTACCGGTAAACGGGTTCCCCGATGGCGAAAGCATCGTCGCGGTCGTGCTGAAACCGCGCGAGGATGGTTCGGAGTACCTGATTCCGACACCACCGCCGGGTGACAACCATTATGAATTTCTGAATGATCACCTGCGCGCCGCCGCCGAGCAGTCGGTCGGAAGGGTTACTTTCCCGGCTGGTCGGACGTTTCGACTTCGCCCCCCGGCGCAGGGCTCGCACGCCAGGATCTCCGGTTTCACCGATACGGTGATCGATCTCAACGGATCGATCCTGGAATTCGCGGAGGTAGGAACCGGGCTGCTGCTCGATGACAACGATCGGGTGGTCGTTCGCAACGGTACCTTACGCAATCCGACCGCGCTGCTCGCCACGGTCGCTCGGGCTCGAAGTGACTCGACCGAAGCCGGTGTCGATTTCGAGATACTGAACGAGTACCGTACGGCGTTCGATACCGGCGCGGGCTCGCGTAAGCTCTACACGATCGGCTTGGCGGAACCCGGACTGAACGGTACGTTTCGTCTACGTTCGAACGGATATCGCGACATATTTGCGAATCGCGGTGGGGCGAAGAATCGTTTCGAATACGGTTCCGGCACGTGGCGTGGCACGTCGAAACTGAGTGACAGTGCACAGCCCTATATCGTTTCAGGTTACGTCTGGCTACTGCACGAGAACAACAACGGTCATGGCATCGTGCTGCTGAGCAACGGTCATTCTCGTAACCGGGATATCACGCTTGAAGGCCTCGTTCTACAGAACATTCCGGGCATGGGTATCGTGGGTGAGGTCGAACGTGGTCTTCACGTGAACGATATTGAACTGCGTGTACAGGACGGTCCGGCACATGGATTCTTCGCAACATCATCGGATGGCATTCACCTGAACGCGAACGGTGGCGACATCGTCATCGAGAATTCGACGTTCGGCCCTAACGCCGATGACAAGATCACCGTCAAGGGAAACTACTGGAAAGTTCAGCGTGTCGATGCCGGCCAGCGTCAGCTGCATATCGTGCCTGTCGAGCGTGACCAGAGCGTTCGGAACTGGGGATACGACTCTCAGCGTGTCGTGTTCATCGACAAGTCGTTCGGAATCATCGGTGAGACGAATCTGGCGCAAGCGTCGGAGCGCCCGGGCAACAGTGGCAGCAAATTGCACAAGATAACGCTGGACCGCCTCCCTTCCGGTGTGGAAGTCGGCTCGCTCGTCGGCAACGTCGACAATGCCGGTGCACGTCTGGTCGTACGTAACAACGTGCTGGAGGCGACACGTGCTCAAGGTGTTCTCATCCAGACGCAGCACGCAGCAGTGATCGGTAACACGTTCATCGACGTGGCCGGACCTCCCGTCAAGCTGAATATCGCGCTGGAGCTGTACTATGAGGGGGTCACGTCCGGCAACGTGCTGATCAAGGACAATACGTTCGTGCGCAGTGCGCTGGCAAGCAACAAGCCGAACGAGCTTGTCCATTTCTATCAGCGCGATGGAAACGGTCGGCCGGTCAGTCTCATCGGTGATGTCGCGATCATCGGCAACCGGTTGTCCGACAGCGTCGGCCCGACAGAGAGCGGCCCACCGGCGGATTCTCAGGAGGAGAATGATGGTGGCGCGAGGGAAGAAGACGGCACGGGCGGTGATGGGCCCGACACGTCCACCGAGGAGGACGGTGCTCCGGACGAAGGCGACCCGGATGGCGGCGAGACCGGGGACAGCTCGGGCGCAGACGATGTGTCGGCACTACAGGTTCTCTACGAGAACAAGGAAACCGTCAGTGACTCGGACGAGATCGAAGCTCGGGTGTCTGTCGTCAACACGGGCTCCACGAGTATCGATCTGCGTGGTTTCCAGCTACGCTATTTCTTCGATTCCGATGGATTGACACCGGCGGCCGTGATCCGTCGAAGTGCTCCCGACGCCACGCTGGGCGCAGGCTTTGTCGGCGGTGATGCCGGTTACCTCGCCGTGACAATCGGTTCGACCCTCACGCTTGTGCCAGAGGCACGTTGGGTGGTTCGGTTCCGCATCGTGAATCGCGAGAATCGGAGCTTCGATCAGTCCAACGACCGCTCGTTCGATGCATCGGCCGGGTCTTCAGCCGTGCCGACGAACGACATCCTGCTCGTCCAGGCATCGGAAACTAGTGGCCCGGTAGACGGTGGAGCTGCCGATTATCCGGTAGACGGTGTCGATTCAACGGATAGCGATGGCGGAGGCAACGGCGAAGCACCCTCAGATGGTACCGAAGGACCGGGCGATGGGGCTGCGCTGTTCCTGGCCTACGAGAACAAGTCCACGGCACCCCGTTCCCGGGAGATCGAGGCCCAACTGGAGATCGTCAACACATCCGACGAGCACGTCCCGCTGGGCGGCCTGCGAATCCGCTACTTTCTCGACACCGACGGACTGGACGTACGCGCTTCGGTTCGCAGGAGTGTGCCTGACATTCCGACGGATGTCGCCATCGGTAGCGTGGGCGAACAGGAGTTCATCGAGTTCACGGTGAATTCCTACTCGACCGTATCGCTCGCGCCGGGCCAGCAATGGTTGCTCCGGTTCGAGGCCGAGGACGCTGACGGACGAGCATTCGATCAAAGCAACGACCCATCGTGGGACCGGTCACGAACCTCCCCGGGTCCTTCGTCGTCCATCGAACTCGATACCCTCTGAGCACGATCTGGTCGGCGCTGCGGTCAAGTCCATCGACAGCAGCACCGGGGTGCCGACCATCGGAATACGCGACTGCGGCGGATGACTATCGTGGTCGGTTACAACGAGCGCAACGTGCGAGCGGGGACGCCCGCGTGCAGTCCGGACGGCCAGTCACCTCGGGGCACTACAGCGCCGGCGGCGATGATCGAACGCGAGGAGATGCGGGCACCGGCGAGGATGCGTACCCCGCAACCGACCCAGACATCGTCCTCGAGTGCCACCGGAGTCATACGCAGCGGGTTGTACTTGATGGGCAGTGACACATCATCCCAGCTGTGCTCGAAGCTGAGCATCGAACTGGCATGCGCGACCGATACGTCGTTGCCGATCGACAGTTCACCGCTGGCATCCAGGTAGCAGAACGGGTGGATCTGGACATTGTCGCCAAGACGCAATCTGGCCCAGTCCTTGACGATGACGTGGTGGTGAAGTGTCGGGTTCGTGCCGCATGAGCCGCACAGCCGTTGCACGAGCGGCACTCTGATCGCGATACCTGGCAGCCCGGGAATCCACATCGTCAGTTCGTAGAGAACTCGCGAAAGGCCACTGGGTAGAGGAGTGAGCAACAGGCGCACCGCCGTGAATGCCGGGCTCAGCAAGCGATAGAGGTCTCGACCGGTCATGCAGGAACTCGTCCGTGTGTTGCTGTAGCTTGAGGTGTGGTTCGGCAGGCGTTATACCGGCTTCAGGCGAGCCCGGTGGAACCGAGGGGCGTCGATCGTCGACGCCGTCGCCGACGCGAGCGGTTGCCCGACGTGGACGAGTGCCCCGTACCGTGGCGGCCTCGCGCATTGGAACCGCTGGCGAACAGATACATGCCGAGAGCGGCGAACCAGTGCAGATACTCGAGCAGATTGTGCGAGAAGAACGAGAAGTAGGCGAAAGCCAGCGCGCCGAGACGAAACAGCGGGTTCGGCTCCGGTCCGCCTCGCCACAGGACCCAGACGAGTCCGAGCCATCCCGCCACACCGGTCAAGCCGTAGACGTACCACATCTGCAGCAGCAGGTTGTGCGGTTTCTGCTCGTTGACCGGGTCGCGGAACTCGGAGCCATGACCGACGAACGGACGTTGCAACGCAGCGTTGAGTGCCGTCCGCGCCAAGTCGCTACGCCCGTCCTCATCGGCATCGTCGAGCACGCTGTTCACGTCCCGGTTGAAGAAGGCGAACCGGTCGAGCAGCTTGTCGGTGGCTGCGTCGGACTGCGCGGTCTGCGATGCCTGGCGTTCGACCAGCGCGGTGATCGACCCGAAGCCCAACAGTGCCGCGATCGGCACGATGACGAACAGCTTCGGGAGACGTCCGTTGAGCAGCATCACGATCATCATCACAGCGTAGAACAGCAGTCCGGAGCGTGAGAACGTGAAGGCCACCGCCACTCCGCACAGCAATACGAACAACGACAGCGTGGTGCGTCTCACCAATCCTTGCAACACGATGCAACCCAGCAGAGCGGCTTCGGCGGCCGTATTAGGGTCGAAATAGAGCCCGGTGCCACGTATCGTTCCGCTCTCCTCGCCGACGTTCGTGATCAGGTCCGGCAGGTTGAAGTCCAGTATGATCATGCTGCAGGCCACGAACACGCCGACGGGCACGAACATGCGCAGCCAGCGCACGTCGTTGGCGAAGACGAGATAGCCGACGATCGGCAGCAGCATGAAACGCTGGATCTGATCGATCTGCACCTCCACCTCGGTGGGAACGTCGGTACCGAGCATGAGTCGCCCGAGGTTCGCCCCGTACATTGCCAGCATGACGAGTGACCACACCAGCAACGGTGTGCGTACGAAAGCCATCGCCGAACTCGGATTCAGCAACGCGGTTACGATTGCGAGCGGAATCAGTGCGTAATAGAAGACTACCGCTATGTTGGACAGCTGCACCGCACCGATGAACAGGGGTAAGTTTGTGTAGAGCACCAGCGCAACGTAGGCCATCACCAACACGCTGAGCCACTGTTGAAAGGACGCGCCCAGACGCTTGAAATTCACCTTGCTTTCCTCATGGCATACCCTTTGGAGGGGGCGCAGATGGCAGCGTCGGGCGCCTGCAGCGTCGCGGAATATATCATCATGATTCGTTGTCCCATGACCTCGCCTCCACGTTCGAGACCAGCGCTTTCTCCGTGGAGATGTGACACCTGGTCATGGGTGATGCGAAACATGCTGCCGCTACTTGTCTTGGCGTGGAGTGCGGGGCTACCGGTTGCCGCGTGGTCAGCGCAGGTAGCGATCTTCCCCGGCGCACAAGGATTCGGTACGTCCTCGCCCGGGGGACGGGGTGGCACGCTGTGCATGGTAACGAATCTTTCCGACCATGGTCCGGGTTCACTTCGCGACTGCGTACAGCGACGCGGGCCCCGGCTGGTCATCTTTGCCGTCGGCGGCACGATCACGCTGGATGAGGAGCTGAGAATCGACGAACCGTATCTGTCGGTCTATGGGCAAAGTGCGCCCGGAGGCGGCATCCTGTTGCGCGCATCACCCGGTTCGATCGGCGCGGTGGTACGCGTGGCCACCCACGACGTGCTGTTGCAACACCTGCGGATTCGGGCTGGATCGTCCGACCGGTCGAGCTGCTGCCGCGATGCTCTGTCCGTCGCCTCCGAGACGACGGATGTGCATCACGTCGTTCTGGATCACCTCTCACTATCCTGGGGGCTGGACGAGATTGTCGACCTTTGGTACGACGTTCACGATGTCACGCTCAGCCGATCCATCATCGCGGAGGGCCTGTACGACAACGGGTCGAACGACAAGGGGCCCGCCGGCCGGGGACTGCTGATCGGGTCCGACGGTGCTCACTCGATCAGTGTGCACCACAACCTCATTGCGCACAGCTACCAGCGCAATCCCATGATCAATGCTTCCGGCACGGTCGATGTCGTCAACAACTTAGTCTACCACTGGCTGACGCATGCCGCCTCCGTGCATTCCGACTTCGGTGTGGCGCGCGTCAATTTTGTCGGGAACCGATGGATTCCCCTGCTTGATCCGCCCGAGCGCGAACAGCATTCGCGCACCCGCTGGGGCGATGTGATGCTGTACCCGACCCGGTTCGGCATGGAGGTCTATTTCCGGGACAATTTCGGTCACCATCGCCGCAGTGCCGAGCAGCCGGAGTGGGCAGTCGCACACGTTGGCATGGATGAGCCCTATCGTCCCGAGTTGAAACTGCATGCCGCCGCAGCCCATCCAGCGCCATCGATAACATCGGTACCCGCGAGCGAACTTGAACAGACACTACCCAATAACGTCGGTGCCACTTTACCTGTTCGCGATGCCGTCGATCGCCGGATCCTGCACTCGCTGACGGCGCGCGAGGGTCTCGTGCCCAACTGCGTATCGGCCGATGATCGTGATGGCGAGGACCGTTGCGCCGTGAATGCTGGTGGTTGGCCGATCATGGATGCCGGTCGACCCGCTCAGGATTCCGATAGTGATGGCATGCCGGATCCTTGGGAGCGCGATAACGGCTTCGATCCCGCACGTGCTGACTCGCTCGAGGACCGGGACGGGAATGGATACCTGAACCTCGAGCAATGGCTGTTTCGGAGCAGGTCCTGAGTGACAGATTCTCTTGCCACCACGGCTTCAGCCCTGATAGCAATTCAACAAATTTGCTCCGTGACGGAGGAGAATATTCCTAGCTTGCTTCATGCGTGAGTCCGGCGCTCTCGGGCGAGGATCCTCAATTTCGCCCTTATCTCGAAGAGGAAGGTGGCGTTTCGGGAGTTCTGTCGATCGTCGCAGTCCGCTTCGGCGTGTCGGAGCGTGCCGCGGATCTCCTCAGGGCGGTGGCGTCACCTCGATGGCCCCCCGAGGCGGGCGTGCCACCGGAGAGCCCGAATCCGATCTTGCCGCTCTGCCTGTCCTCGCCGTGGGTAGGCCGGAACTCACGGCGTCGGTCAGCACCGCCGCCTCGTCCGAGACGACTATGTCCTCGTGGACGACGCCCAGGACGGGGAACGCCTTCAGCCCGTTCTCGACGGTGCGTTTGATCATGTGTCGCTACGTGCCTGCCGTGCGGTGACCGGGGAGGCCGGAGCATCCATGATCCGATCGGGTAACAAGACCGTCTCCACTACTTCGGTTTCTGCCGGAACGTTCCTGAGTGCAGCCCTGTTCCACTGGTATTCTCACGCGATTACCTTCCAACCACCGGTGAACCATGCACGTCTTCATAACCGGCAACATGGGCTACATCGGCCCCACCGTTGCCAAGGTCCTGTCCAGCGATCACGCCGGCATCACCCTGACCGGCTACGACACGGGCTTCTTCGCCCAGTGCCTGACCGCGGCGGCGCGCTTCCCGGAAAGCCGGCTGGACCGGCAGGTGTACGGGGACGTGAGAGACGTCGATCCCGACCTGCTCGACGGCGTCGATGCGGTCGTGGCGCTGGCCGCCATCTCGAACGATCCGATGGGCAACACGTTCGAGAAGGTCACCAACGACGTCAACTACGAGGCCACGCTGGCGCTGGCCCGCAAGGCCAAGAGCCGTGGCGTCGGCCATTTCGTGTTCGCCTCCAGCTGCTCGATCTACGGCCTGGCCGAGGGCGGTCCGAGAAAGGAGGACGACGACGTCAATCCCCTGACTGCCTACGCCCGCTCCAAGGTCGCCACCGAGCGCGCGCTGATCGAGCTGGCTGACGACCGCTTCACCGTGACCTGCCTGCGCTTCGCCACCGCGTGCGGCTGGTCCGAGCGCCTGCGCCTGGACCTGGTATTGAACGATTTCGTCGCCGGTGCGCTGACCACCGGCCGCATCCACATCCTGAGCGACGGCACGCCTTGGCGTCCGCTGATCGTGGTCGACGACATGGCGCGCGCCATCAGCTGGGCGGTCAAGCGCGATGCGGCCGACGGTGGCGACTTCCTGGCCGTGAACACCGGCTCGAACGTCTGGAACTACCAGGTGCGTGACCTGGCCAAGGCGGTGGCCGAGGTGGTTCCGGGCACCGAGGTGGTGATCGACGAGCAGGGCCAGCCGGACAAGCGCTCCTACCGCGTGAACTTCGATCTGTTCGAACAGCTCGCCCCCGATCACCAGCCGCAGGTGAACCTGCACGCGGCGATCGAGGCGCTGCACGAGGGCATGCAGCGGATGAGCTTCGCCGATGCGAACTACCGGGATTCGGCGTTGATCCGGCTGAAGGTGCTGTCCGGGCACATCGACAGCGGCCGGCTGGACAGCAACCTTGCCTGGTCCGACGACCGGCAGGAAGGCGCTCGGTGATCCTGGTCGATACCGCCCTGGCGAAACGCGCCGCCCAGAACCGGCCGATCCGCATCGGCATCGTCGGTGCCGGCTGCATCGGCCGCTTTACCACGCTGCAGATCGTGCGCTCGGTGCCGGGCATCCGCATCGTCGCCATCAGCAACCGTCATCCCGAACGCGCCATGGACGTGGTGCGCGAAGCTGGTGGTGTGCAGGCGGTGCAGGTCGGTTCGGCCGCGGAGATGGCGCGCGCCAGCGCACCGGGCACCATCTGCGTGACCGACGATCCGGCGCTGCTGACCGGCAGCGACGACATCGAGCTGATCATCGAGGCCACCGGCACCATCGAGTTCGCGCTGCAGGTGGCGCTCGACACGCTGGCCGCCGGAAAACACCTGCTGTCGTGCAACGCCGAGCTGGACGGTACCGTGGGACCGATGCTCAAGCACCTCGCCGACGAGCGCGGCGTGATGGTCTCGAACATGGACGGCGACCAGCCGGGCAGCATCATGAACCTGTACCGCACCGTGGTCGGCATGGGCGTACGACCGGTGCTGGCGGGCAACATCAAGGGCCTGCAGGATGCCTACCGCACCCCCGCCACGCAGAAGGCGTTCGCCGAGAAGTGGAACCAGACCCCGTCCATGGTGACCTCGTTCGCGGACGGCTCCAAGATCTCGTTCGAGCAGACGCTGGTCGCCAACGCCACCGGCATGCGCGTGGGCACGCGCGGCATGTACGGGCCGAGCGTGGAGCCCGGCACCCCGATCGAGGAGGCGCCGGCCTGGTACCCCGAATCGATCGTCGACTCGCCCACCGGCATCGTGGACTACGTCATCGGCGCCTCTCCGGGCCCGGGCGTGTTCGTGCTCGGCACGCTGGAGGATCCCGCCCGCCAGCTCATGCTGGACCTGTACAAGATGGGCAAGGGGCCGCTGTACTGCTTCCACACCCCGTTCCACCTGTGCTTCTTCGAGGTGCCCAACACCGTGGCGCGCATGGTGCTGTTCGGCGATGCGGCCGTGGCGCCCGAGCACGGCCCGGTGGTCGACGTGGTGGCCACCGCCAAGCGTGACCTGAAGGCCGGCGAGACGCTGGACGGCATCGGCCACTACACCAGCTATGGACAGTGCGAGAACGCCGATCTGGTGCACGCCGAGCGACTGCTGCCGATCGGCATCGTCGAGGACTGCGTGCTGCTTCGGGACGTGGCCAGGGACACCGTGCTCAGCTACGACGACGTGCGATTGCCCGAAGGGCGTGTGGTCGATCGGGTGCGCGCCGACCAGAACGCGAGGTTCTTCTCGTGAAGGCGGTGATCCTGGCCGGCGGACTGGGCACGCGCCTGAGCGAGGAGACCTCGGTCAAGCCGAAGCCGATGGTCGAGATCGGCGGCATGCCGGTCATCTGGCACATCATGAAGACCTACTCGCACCACGGCATCGACGACTTCGTGGTGCTGGGCGGCTACAAGAGCCACGCCATCAAGGAATACTTCGCCAACTACGCCACCATGTCGCCGACCGTGCGCTTCGACCTGGGCAAGGGCACCACCGAGATCCTGGAAGGGCGTTCCGAGTCCTGGACCGTCACCATCGTGGATACCGGCGCCACCACCATGACCGGTGGACGCCTGCGGCGTGCGCGCGAACACCTGAAGGACGAGCCGTTCCTCTTGACCTACGGCGACGGCGTCTCCGATGTGGACATCGGCAAGCTGGTGGCCCAGCACGAGCGCGACGGTGCGATGGTCACGCTGACCGCGGTGCAGCCGCCCGGACGCTTCGGCGCGATCACGCTCGAAGCGGGGCAGACGCGCATCGGCAGCTTTCGGGAGAAGCCCGAGGGCGACGGCGCATGGATCAACGGCGGCTACTTCGTGGTGCAGCCCGAAGCGCTGGAATACATCGCCGGCGACGACATCTCCTGGGAGCAGGAGCCGCTGATGCGTGTCGCCAACGAGGGCGCGCTGGGCGCGTACCGGCACAGCGGGTTCTGGCAGCCGATGGACACCCTGCGCGACAAGCACTACCTGGAAGGGCTCTGGCAGGGCGGCTCGCCCCCTTGGAAGGTGTGGGACCGGTGAAGCTTCTCGACACGCGCATACCCGATGTCCGGCTCATCCGGATGAACCGGATCGGCGACGATCGGGGCTTCTTCGCGCGGGCGTTCGATCGCGAGGTGTTCCAGGCGCACGGCATGGATCCCGCCATCGCGCAGATCAACGTGTCGCGCAGCCAGCATGTCGGCACGCTGCGCGGACTGCACTTCCAGCGCGCACCGCGCGACGAGGCCAAGCTGGTGCGCTGCGTGCGCGGCCGGATCTTCGATGTGGCGCTGGACATGCGGCCCGATTCGCCCACCTACCTGCAGCACGTGGGGGCGGAGCTCACCGCCGACGAAGGCCAGGCGCTGTACGTGCCGCGCGGCTTCGCCCACGCCTACCTGACGCTGTGCGACGACACCGAGGTGCTGTACAGCGCCAGCGAACCCTACAGCCCGGAGCTGGAATCCGGCGTTCGCCACGATGATCCGGCCATCGCCATCGACTGGCCGGTGCCGGTGGTCCACGTCTCCGACAAGGATCGTGCGTGGCCGCTGCTGGGAAGCGGTACCGACGATGACCGGCAAGGCTGATCCGTCGTCCGTGGACGTCGAGTGCATCGTCATCGGGGCCGGCGTGGTCGGGCTGGCCGTGGCGCGCGAACTGGCCGGCCGCGGGGTCGAGGTGCTGTTGCTGGATGCCGAGGACCGCTTCGGCTCGATCACCAGCGCCCGCAACTCCGAAGTGGTGCACGCCGGCATCTACTACCGGGCCGGCAGCCTGAAGGCCACGACCTGCGTGGCCGGGCGCCAGCGTCTGTACGCGTACTGCGAGGAGCGCGGCATCGCCCACCGCCGGCTCGGAAAGCTGATCGTGGCCACCGATCCGGATCAGGTGGCCCGGCTCGACGACATCGCCGCTCACGCATCGCGCAACGGCGTGAGCGATCTGCAGAAGCTGGACGCGGCCGAGGTCGCCGCGCTGGAACGCCAGATTCGTTGCGAGGCGGCTCTGCACAGCCCCTCCACCGGCATCGTCGATAGCCACGCGTTCATGGCGAGTCTGCTCGGCGATGCCGAACGCGACGGGGCGGTGCTGGCCACGCACAGCCAGGTGGTCGGTGCACGGCCGCTGGCCGGCGGAACGGCGCTGGACATCCTGCAGGAAGGGGCGATCCACACCCTGAGCGCACGGCACGTGATCAACGCGGCCGGGCACGGCGCGTGCGGGATCGCCGGCCTGCTGCAGGCGCGCAACCCGGCCACGGTGCCGATGGCCCGCTTCGCGCGCGGCAACTATTTCCGGCTGAAGCGCAAGGCGCCGGTGTCCCGGCTGGTCTACCCGGTTCCCGAACCCGGCGGGCTCGGCGTCCACGTCACGATCGACCTGAACGGCTGTGCCCGGTTCGGACCGGACGTGGAATGGATCGATCGGCTGGATCACCGCGTGGACGCGGGACGCGCCGACGCTTTCTACGCCGAGATCCGGCGCTACTGGCCCGGTCTGCCCGACGGTGCGCTGGAGGCCGACTACGCCGGCGTGCGGCCGAAGATCGTGTTCGGCGACCAGGTCTGCGACGACTTCATCGTCAGCACCGACAATGAGCACGGCATCCGGGGCTGGGTCGATCTGTTCGGCATCGAGTCGCCGGGGCTGACCGCCAGCCTGGCGCTGGCGGATCTTGTATCCGATCACGTGCGGCGGCAACCGGCGGGCGATCAACGATAGTGGAGGGACGAGCGTGGCAAGCGTGACGAAGGACATCGGTGCGGTGGCGGGCCACCTGTTCTCGAAGAACCGGCGGTACAAGGCGGGCATTCTCGCCAGGGAGGCGATGCTGCGCCTGCAGCCGTTCGCCGGGCGCCATGCGGTGGACGCCGACCTGCCGCCGGATCCGCCGCCCGAGACCTGGCACCAGGAGCAGGGGGTGCCGATCGACCCGGCGTTCTTCAACGTCAGGACCAAGGCGGCCACCGATGATCACCTGGGCGAGGACGGCCTGGTGCACACCGTCCAGGATCATGAGATCCGCATCCTGTACGGCGCGTACAGCTACACCAACGAATCGACCCACCGCACCATCTTCGACCGCCATGGCGATCGCATCGAGCGGCTGTCGTACGCGCGCGGCGGCAAGGGCGGGCCGAGCCGGCTGCGCGTGGCGGCCGATCGCACCATCCCCGGGCGCACCGTCAACCTGTACAGCAACAAGGCGTGCTCGGAGGGCAACTACGCGCACTGGCTGCTCGATGCGCTGGCCCACCTGTTCATGATCGAGCGCTTCCACTCGCTGGACAGCATCGATCAGGTGCTGGTGCCGCGCATGAAGCATGATTTCCAGTGGGACAGCCTGGCAGCCTTCGGCTTCACGCCGGATCGCGTGGTCGAGCTGCCGCCGCTGGAATGCCTGCGTTTCGAGTGCCTGCTGGCCAGCTCCGCACCGCGAGGACGAAGCTCGTCGGTGGCCCCGGGCTGGGCGATCGACCGGTACCACGACGTGCTGGTGGCAGGGGCGAAGGCGGTGCCGTCGGTGGCGGGCAAGCGTGTCTACATCTCCCGGCGCGATGCGCCCAATCGCAAGTTCCTCAACGAGGACGAACTGTGCGAGGTGCTGGAGAAGCGCGGCTACGACATCGTCGAACTCACCCCGCTGAACCTGGACAACAAGATCGCGGTGTTCCGCGACGCCGAGCACCTGATCGGCCAGACCGGAGCCGGTCTGACCAACCTGATGTTCGGCACCCCCGGTGCCGCGGTGATGGAGCTGGTGGACAAGCGCTTCGTCGATCACCTGTACGCCTCGCTGGCCGCCTATCGCGGCGTTCGCCACTCGGCGCATTTCTTCGAGAACGAGACGCCGCTCGGTCGCCTGAACTCGATCGTGGCGCGCTCGGCCATCGACATACCCGCGCTGGAGCACTCGCTGGACGCGGCCGGGATGTGACGCACCGCTCGATGCACGACTCGGCCCGGTTCTTGTCGATCAACATCGCAGGGCTTGACCCGATACCCGTCTGACTAGCGACGCTCAACGTCGCATCCAGCAAGCGTGACGGTCGGGCGACGGTGCACAGTCGCTCCCGCCGCGCTTTCAAGCGGTCGGGATCGGATACCACATGACAACACTCGCTCTCGAGACTGCCCGCTGTCGGGCCGCTCTCGTTCTCGCCGCGCTCGCGCTGAGCGCCTGTTCCGACAGCGTGCCGGGCACGACGGGCGCATCGGACGGTTCGGGCGACGAACCCGCGACCCGGATCGAGGCCGGGGCCTCCACCGACGGTTCGGCCGGGGGCATCCCCACGGTCACCCTGGCCAACTCGCTCGTCGTTCAGGCGGCGGCGCCCGACAGCGAGGTGCCTGTCACCGAGGCGGTGGTCGAGGCCGTCGACGAGCGGCCGCTCGGTGCGGCCATGCCCGTGGTGCCCGCTCCTGCGCCGGAGCCGGAACCGGAACCGGAAAAGGAAAAGGAAAAGGAAAAGGAAAAGGAGCCCGAGGCCGAAGAGCGGTCCGAGCCGGAGCCGGTGAAGGCGCCGGACGCTGGGTCCGAGCAGGACCGGGAGCCGCAGGGGGAGGGCGACGCTGAAGCCGAATCGGAGGCCGAGGCGCAGGCCAGGGCCGAGGTGGAAGCCCGAGCCGAAGCCGACCGGAAGGCGGCCGAGGAAGCGAAGGCCAGGGAGGAGGCCGACCGGAAGGCGGACGAGGAAGCGAAGGCCAAGGAGGAGGCCGATCGGAAGGCGGCCGAGGAAGCGAAGGCCAAGGAGGAGGCCGACAGGAAGGCGGCCGAGGAAGCGAAGGTCAAGGAGGAGGCCGACAGGAAGGCGGCCGAGGAAGCGAAGGCCAAGGAGGAGGCCGACAGGAAGGCGGCCGAGGAAGCGAAGGCCAAGGAGGAAGCCGACAGGAAGGCGGCCGAGGCCGAGGCGCAGCGCAAGGCCGACGCCGAATCCGACCAGGCGTCCGCGCCCGACAACGATCGGCGCACGATCATCGTGGGCCGAGGTCCCGGCGATGCGCGATGCCTGGCCTTGCCGGCGACCTCCCGGGACTTCGGGTCGATATCGAAGACCAACTGGGCGCGATGGGTCGACGGCGTGCGGTTCGCCAACGGGCCGGAGTTCCTCTCCCTGCCGGGCGAGCGTCAGGGGGAGCGCACGCTGCGACAGAAGTTCGTGCCCACCGACCGGGGCACCGATCGCGTGGTGATGGGGGCCACCCTGCCCAAGGCGCGCACCTACCGGCTGGTGCAGTCGGTGCTGTTCGAGAAGGGATTCGACTGGGGCGGAGTCAGGTACAAGGGCGGCAAGCTCGGCTTCGGTTTCTCCGGCGGCACCGCACCCAGCGGCGGCATCATCGATCCGAAGGGGTTCACCACCCGGCTGATCTGGCGGGGTGACCGTTACGGCGACTGGGCCAACATCGCCGTGTACTCCTACGCCGCCGACCGGACCAATCGCACCGGCGACGACTACCTGATCAGCGAGTTCAGGGCGCCGATCGGCACCTGGTTCGATCTGGCGATGGAGGTCAAGGCCAACTCCGCCACCAATCGCTCGGACGGCGGGATACGCGTCTGGATCAACGATGAGCTGATGCTCGACAAGCAGGGGATCGGTTGGCAGACCGCCGGCGGCACGCCGATGATCGACAACATGTACTACTCGACCTTCTACGGCGGCAGCGGCCCCCAGTGGTCCCCCGACAACACCACCTACCTGCAGTTCCGGGACGTGTGCTGGTCAGCGGTGTCGAACGGCTACTCGGGCATCGACCCCGACAACGGTCGCCTGCGCGCACCGCCCGCGGATCAGCTCGGTGGCGGACTGCTGGACGATTTCGACGACATGTTTCCCGCCCCGGTGGAGCCGCGCGGGCTGCTTCGCGACGGCCTCGAGGGGGTCGCGTTCGAGCTGGCGGAATCGCTCGAGGAGATCGACCAGCCGGGCAACGACGAGCTGGAACGTGCCAGGGAGCAGGTCAACGCGGCGCGGGACACCGGCTACTGGCGTTCCGAGAGCCTGATCGATCCGGCCGCGCCCACCCTGTTCGGTCTGGACGGGGCGCACCTGACGATGATCGAGGCGGTGGAGGTTCGCACCGGGCAGGCCGAGCCGACCACCGCCGAGGCGCGCCTGCTGGGCGAGGTGCGAAGGCTGGGCGCCGCGCTGCTGGACGATCTGATCGCACAGGCCGAAACGGCTTGGCGTGACGGCGGCTGCGAGAGCCGGGTCGAGCCCGACTGCGCATCGTCCCGTTCGCTGATCGACGAGGCCGCCGCGCTGCGCGACACGGCCGCCTCCCTCGACGATGCGGACCGCTCCTGGGCGAGCACGGCGGGCTCGTCCTGGACATCGGCCGCCCGGGCGGTGCAGCGGCTGGACCGCTGAAGGCACTACCGGCCGGGGGGCTCGGGATCGTCGGAGATGGACAGCGACAGCAGCGGCTGATCGTCCGGCGCCGACGAATACCGGGCGCCGAAGTAGGCCGCGAAGAACGGCACGGTGAAGTGATAGGCGATCGCCAACGTGACGAAGCCCAGGAACAGCACCGGCTCCAGCATCGAATAGGGATTGCCGATGACGCCGACGGTGACCAGCAAGGCATGGAAGCCTGCCATCAGCAACACGGTGTGGTTCACCGGCACCCCGGCGTCGATCAGCCGGTGGTGCAGGTGATCGCGCCCGCCGGTCATCGGCGAGATGCCGCGCTGCACCCGGCGGATCATCACCGACACCGTATCGATCAGCGGCAGGCCGAACAGCCAGCCGGCCACGATGGGCGACAGGTAATGGTTGTCCGACTGGGTCAGGCTGATGAAGAACCAGGCCAGCGAGAAGCCGATGAGCGTGCTGCCCGAGTCGCCCAGGAACACGCGCGCCTTGGGCACGAAGAAGCGCGAGTTGAAGCACAGGAAGGCGAGCAGGGCGCCGGCGAAGATCATGCTCATGCGGGCGCCGACGGTGAAGCCGCCGAGGTAGCACAGCACGCCGATGCCGCAGAAGGAGGTCAGCGCGATGCTGCCGGCCAGACCGTCGACGCCATCCTCGCCGACGTCACCGCTCCGGGCGTGGCGCAGTCGATGTCGGCGAGCTTCGTGTCGGCCGGGTTCGACCGCGAGCTCGACGACCGGATGAACGGGCTCTTCGCCGCGATGTCGATGCCGGTGCTGTTTCTGCAGGGAGCGCTCGATCCGGGCCAGCAGCCGTCGGAGTACGAGACGGTCACCGACGAGGTCGCCGACGGCCACCTCCAGTTCCTCGAAGGTGGCCACTTCTTCCACCTCGAGATCCCCGACGAGACCTCCGTCGCGATCCGCACGTTCCTGACCCGCGACGACCTCGCTGGCTGAGCCGCGAATGGCGTCGGATCTCTGTGACAGGGTCCGAGTACGATGGCGGGTGCCGGCGTTGTCGTCGGTGGTGTTCGATTGCCACACCTTCTCCGGCGGTCCTCTCAACTCGATGCTCTCCGTTTCGTCGGAGGGTTTCGTGCGCTGTTGCGCATGTGTTTCGGAGGATCTGTCATGTCGACGACTGCGATCAGTTCACCACCCACCACGCTCACGTCCGACCTGTCAGCGGGCGACGAACTCGTGACGTTGGGGTGGGAGATCAACGCCAACCAGTACCGAATCGTTCAGGCGGCAGCCCGCTTCGACGACGAACGCGAGCGGTTTCGTCGCGGTCACCGCAGTGCATCGGGCTGGATTGCGGCGCGACTCCAGGTGCAGACGTCGACGGCGGCTGAGTGGGTTCGCGTCGGGCACGCGCTGCGGTACCTGCCGTTGGTCGATGCGGCGTTCGCCGCTCAGGAGATCTCGTATGCGAAGGTCCGGATCCTGACCCGCTGGGCCGACGACGACAACGAAGCACAGCTGCTCGCGTTGGCTCGTGAGCGCACCGCTAGCCGACTCACCGTCGCCATCGCCAAAGCCCTGGCTGACGGTGGTGAAAGCCATGCCGAGCGCGACGCGCGTCAGCACGATCAGCGGTCGTTCACCACCTGGACCGACGCCGACGGCATGACCGTGATCAGAGTGGTGTTGGCGCCGTCGGTCGCCAAGCCCGTCGTCGCCGCCATCGACGAGTTCGTTCGACGCATCGCCATCACACCAATAGATGATGTCAACGACCCGAACATGGACAACGGGGACGACGATGGCCAAACCCTGTCCGCAGACAGGGTTGGTCGACCAACCGTGACCGAACCGCCACCGAACGTCCCGTCGGTGTCCCAACCCATGACCGATTCGCTGCCCGCCACGCTGAGCGATCTTCGCCGGCGCTGGCAACCCGACACCGGCGACGACTGCGTGTTCCCCAGCCTCGCCCAGCAACGATCCGACGCCTTCGTGGCACTGTTCCTCGGTTGCGACGTGTCGCTGACCACCGAAGTCGTGATCCACGTGCGCGGCGACGGCATCACCTTCGACGACGACACCCCCACCACGAACAACGCAGTGCTACGTCAACTCGACGACTCCTTCATTCGCCTCCTGATCCACGACGCCGAGCGCCGACCGATCAACGCGTCGAGCAGGCGTCGCCACCCCACGACCCGCCAGAAGCGAGTCGTGATGGAAACACACCGCCACGAATGCGTC
>ENA-ORXU01000359-ORXU01000359.1-marine-metagenome-genome-assembly--contig:-NODE-359-length-54207-cov-7.899335_pt1 | contig 54207 bp, 42 predicted proteins | sample MGYA00237869_ERZ511484 | MGnify/ENA metagenome assembly ERZ511484 | reverse complement strand
CGCGCTTCGGGCGCCGCCAAGCCCTGCACGCCGAGCGGCTCGTGCAGGGGGTGGCGCATGGTGCAGAGGCTCCCTAGTGCACGAACAGGAGGTTCCAGTCGTGCCGCCAACGCGTGGCCGCCGCGTGCACCTGTTCGGCACGCCCCCTCGGCTCGCTGTCAAGTGTGGTGCCCGCAATGAGATCGACAACCTCCGCGAATTCGACCGTGCGCTTCGAATGGCGCACGACCCGATCTTCGCTTTCGTTTCGGACACTCATCCGGTCGGGCGGACCGTAGTCCACCCGACCCGTCGACTACCTGCCTACTGCCTCGGCAGCAGCACCGCATCGATCACATGGATCACGCCATTCGACTGCACCACGTCAGCGGTGGTGACCGTGGCGGTGGTGCCGTTCTCGTCGGTGAACATGACCTGGCCGTTCTCGGTGGTGGCCACCAGCGTGCAGCCGCCCACCGTACCCACGTCGTGCGCACCGCCATCGTCCTCGATCATGCCGACCACATCGCTGGCCATGACGGCGGCGGCGACCACGTGGCAGGTCAGGATGGTCTGCAGCGTTTCCTGGTTCTCGGGCATCAGCAGCGTGTCGACGGTGCCGGCCGGCAGCGCATCGAAGGCATCGTTGGTCGGTGCCAGCACGGTGAACGGACCCTCGCCCTTCAGGGTGTCGACTAGCCCAGCCGCCTGTACGGCCGCTACCAGCGTGGTGTGATCGGCGGACATCGAAGCATTCTCGACGATATCGCGAGTCGGCAGCATCGGTGCGCCCCCGACCGTCACGCCGTCTATCGAATCGCTCGAGGTGATCGAGGCGCAGCCGGCCGCACCGAGGCTGGCGGCGATGATGAGGGCCACAGCCGCGGTACGGGCGCCGGCACGGGCGGAGGTAGGCATCGTCAGGGTCGTTCGGCTCAAGGGTAAGGTCTCCTGGGTCGGGGGCGGCGATACGCTGCCCGCTGCTGTGGATACGGTGCCTGTCCGGCCGGGGATGCGTCCTGAACGATTTTGCAGGGGCGGTTCGCCCGGGTCGTGCACCGGTGAGGCGTGGCCCGCTCCTTGATGCCGAGCTGGTCGGGTATTCGCACGGCGGACGTGTCACCCTGCCGCGCTACACTCCCGGCACGCTTGCCGCACCACGACGACCGGACGCCACGCCGCCGCTTCACCATGGACACGATCGCCTTCAACGCCGACATGGCGGTGGTGCTCGGCATCTTGGCGCTGACCGTGGGGTTGTTCGTGTTCGATACGGTGCGCACCGACGTGGCCGGACTGTGCATCCTGCTGGTGCTCGGCCTGTCCTCGCGCATTCCGGGTGTCGGCCCGCTGCTGCCGCCCGAACTGCTGTTCTCGGGCTTTTCCAGCAATGCCGTCATCGCCATCATCGCGGTCATGATCATCGGTGCCGGCCTGGACCGCTCGGGGGTGATGATGCGTGTGGCCAACGGCATCCTCAAGCGCGGCGGCCGGTCCGAACTCAAGCTGCTGGTGCTGGTGTGCGCCGCCACCGCCGCCCTGTCCCTGTTCGTGCAGAACGTGGCCGCCGCCGCGCTGTTCCTGCCGGTGGTCAGCCGCATCTGCCAGCGAAGCGGCATACCGGTCGCCAGGCTGATGATGCCGATGGGCTTCTGCGCCATTCTCGGCGGGTTGGGAACCATGGTCGGTTCCAGCTCGATGATCGTGCTCAACGACCTGATCGAGTCCTCGACCGCCCGCCTGCCGAACGGCGAGGCGATCGAGCTCTATCCGCTGTTCAGCGTGCTGCCGCTGGGCATTGTCATGACTGTGCTGTGCATCGGCTACTTCGCGGTGCTGACGCGATTTCGTGGCGAGCGCGAAATCGCCCCGCCGCGCGAGAGCCGTGTGTCCGAATACGTCGAACGGGTGTACGGCATCCGCGGCGAACTGGTAGAGGCTCGCGTCGGGCAGGACAGTCCGTTGGCCGGACGCCGGGTTCGCGCGCTTGAGGAGAACTTCGACGACGCCCCGTTCCTCTTGGCGATGTACTCGGGCGACGTGGTCAAGGTGCCGCCCGACCCCGAAGAGACCATCTGGGTCAATTCCCGACTGGGACTGATGGGCGATCCCGATCTGATCGATCGCTTCTGCCGTGCCCAGGACCTGGAGCAGCTGGAACCGGATCGGCTGGCCCGCGTGCTCGATCCGCAGCAAAGCGGCATCGCCGAGCTGGTGGTGCCGCCCAGCTCGAACCTGGTCGGTCGGCAGATCGGCGATATAAAGCCGCGGCGCACGTTCGGCGTCAACATCCTGCAGATCGCCCGGCGTGGCGAGGTGCAGTTGCGCGGGTTCGGGGACACCGCGCTGCAGGCCGGCGACACGCTGCTCGCGCACGCCAGCTGGGCGGATTTCGAGAAGCTCAAGCGCACCAACCGCAACGTGGTCGTGGCGACCGACTTTCGCTACGAGCAGGTGCGCGTGGAACGTCAGCGCTCGGCGATCGGACTGTTCATCGCTTCCCTGCTCCTGTTCTTCCTCACCGACGAGATGTCGCTGTCATTGATGGCGGGCGCCATCGCCATGGTGCTGGCCGGCGTCGTCTCGATCGACGAAGCCTACAAGGCGGTCAGCTGGTCGACGATCTTCCTGCTGGCCAGCCTCATCCCGCTCGGGATCGCGGTGGATCGCACCGGCACGGCGACCTGGCTGGCGCAGAATGCGCTCGGCGCGATGGGCGACGTGTCGCCCTGGATCATCCAGGCAGTGCTGGCCATCATCGCCACCGCCTTCTCGCTGCTGATGTCCAACGTCGGCGCCACGGTGCTGCTGGTGCCGCTGGCGATCAACATCGCACTGGCCACCGGGGCCGATCCGGCCCTGTTCGCACTGACCGTCGCGGTCGCCACCTCGAACGCCTTTCTGATCCCGACCAATCAGGTCAACGCCCTGATCGCCGGGCCGGGCGGTTACAAGGTCGTCGATTTCCTGCGCGTGGGCGGCGGCATGACGGTGATCTACCTGGTCGGCAGCCTGACGGCGCTTAACCTGCTGTTCGCGTGACTACATGGGGTCGGACCACGCCAAACTATTGAGATAAAAGCAAAATACCCTGAAATCAAGTGCCGGAAGGTGCTTGCAGGTCCTTGTTGACTCCGAATACCGTCCCGCAACGAACTCGCCACCCAACCGTCGACTCTACCCACGTCAGGCAACGTCTCACTGCTACCATCGGCCGCTTTCCAAACCGAATCCGATGATGGACGCCCAGGCAGCGCTGGAACGACTCAAGGCAGGCAACGCCCGTTTTGCCGCCAACGCGCTCGATCTGGCGGTGCTCGCCAGTCGCTCCCGCAGCAACGACCTGGGGGAGGGCCAGAACCCGTTCGCCATCATTCTGGGATGCTCGGACTCGCGCGTGCCAGCCGAGCTCGTTTTCGATCAGGGGCTCGGCGATCTGTTCGTCATTCGCGTGGCCGGCAACGTGGTGGCGCCCTCGCTGACCGGCAGCGTCGAATTCAGCGCCCGGCTGCACGGCGTGCGGCTGGTGGTGGTCCTCGGTCACACGCGTTGCGGCGCGATCGAGGTGACCGTGGACGAACTGGAACATCCCACCGAGTTGCGCTCGCCGAACCTGGCAGCCATCGTGAACCGGATTCGTCCGCAGGTGCAGACGCTGGTGGACGCCGGCATCGGTCACGATCACGCCACGCTGGTAAGACACGCCACGCGTGCCAACGTGCGAGCGTCGGTGGCGCAGCTGCGCACCGGCTCATCGGTACTCGAGGAACTCATCGCCAACGACGGGCTTCGCGTGGTCGGCGCCGAGTATTCCCTGGAAACCGGTGTGGTCGATTTCTTCGACGAGGCGGCCGACGGCTTGTACGAGGCGCCGGTGGAACACTGAGCGATTTCTAGGTCACCCCGCTCGCCTGCAGGGCCGGAACGAGACGCACCTCGAGCAGTGCCTCCGAAGCGTGCGGCACCGCCCTGTCGACCGTGATCTCGGCCACCGAATCGATCCGACCTCGCAATCGTTGCCAATCGCGGTAGCCGATGTCGCACGCTCGCGTGAACGTCGTCCTGCCGCGACGGGCCGGACGACGAATCGTCGAGCCGCTGTTGATCGGCGACAGGCTGACCGCAGACCAGCACGGTGCCAGCAGGCGGTGACTGTCGAACACCAGAACCTCGCGCGCGCGGGCGCGGTTCACCCGTGCCGCGAGCAGGGAGCTCAGTCGACGTTCGGTCGGCCAGAAGAACACGCGAGCGTTCAGCGACCGCAGCCATTCGGCAGGCGTCAACCCATCGTCCAGGCAGGCGTGAAGCACCTTCTCGGACAGGGGCCGGTTGTCGTTGAGGACCGCGTTCCCGTGTACCGGATGATGGATCGGCACGCCGCGGGGACGACGGGTCGACAACAGTCCGGTGCGTCGGGGTTCATCGATCTCGAACCGATCGAGCAGCGCCTCGCTCGACAGCAGCCCCAAGCGTTCGATCGAGGCGTCGACGCCGGGTTCGCAAACGTGGAACAACCGCGGGAAGCGCGTAGCCAGCTCATCGGGCGTCATGCCGTGACCCGGTCCGGTACCCATCGATCACGAACGGCTTCATCGGCAGCGACGATCCGCTCATCCCGCCAGCATCGCTTGCGGATCGCGCCAGGACGGCAGGCTGCGCAGCCGCGCCAACCACGCCTCGACAAGCGCCGGCACATCGACCCGCGCCTCTTCGGCGCGCACTAGATACCCGCACAACGAGAAGTCGACGATGGTCGGCGCGGTACCGCTCATCATCCAGGGACGCCCGTCGGCCAGTTCGCGCTCGAGCACGGCCACATCCTGCGCATAGCGCTCGCGCAGCCAGTCAAGCGTGGCCGGTTCGATGCCGTGCCCGGGAAATCGATGGAACGAACGGATCTGTGGCAGGCACATGCCCAGCCGGTTCGCCTCCCAGAAGAGCCACTCCCTGCAACGCTCCAGACGATCGGACGATTCCGCGCCGTGTCGATCCGATGCCTCGATCAAGTGCAACAGGATCGCGTTGGACTGCGCCACGAATCGGTCGCCGTTCCGCAGCAACGGCACTTCGCCGAAGCGGGTGTTGTCACGAAACTCGGGCGGTCTTTCCGTACGCGGCCGATCGATGTCGACAACGTCGTACTCGTGCGGGATACCGGCGTGTTCGAGAAAGAACTTGACCTTGTAGGCGTGGCCGGATTCGGGGTGGCCGAACAGTTTCACAAAGGTAGCCCGGCAGGAGCGAAGGTTCTCGAGTATGCCTGCCGGGCTCCGGTCGAGCACGCCTGCGCGGCTATCCGGCTGTCGCTTCCGGAGCACAGCGCTCGTTGATCGCTCTTGCAAGGGGATTATCGGGCCGTAAAACTGGCTGCAAGCTTCTCGAATCGACACTTGACGGGCGAAAGGTTCTTGATATCAACGCGTTGGCGTGGTCCGACCCCATGTTCAGGAGGCGGGGGACCAGAGGCCGGGGAATTCGCGCAGGTCGGACGGTCCGAGCCGTCCCTTCGCGTAGAGATCGTTCAGTGCCGATTCGTCCAGCGGCAGAGGCTTTCCGGCCGCGTCGGTGTAGTTCCATTCGCCGTAGATCGCCATCAGGAAGAGCGTCTCGAGCATGTCGCCCACGCGCACCGCCTGGTCGATCGCCAGTTGCTGAAGGTCCTGCACAGACAGCGGGGCACGACGTTTTTCGTGCTCGCCGTACAGGAAGCTTGCGATGCCCTCGTCCCACATCGGGTCGGTTGCGAGTGAATGCTGCATGGCTATGTCCGTGGCGGTTGAGCGGGGAATCACGGTGCGGCGAGCCCTCGGTCGATGACGGTGGCCGCACCGCGATGACCTTAGCGGCAGAACGGGCGCGTGCCTTCACCCCGAAATCGAGGGGCCGCCTTTGCCCCGGCACCGCTCCACGGCACGATAGTCGAGCCGTTCAGGGTGGGAATGCCGCCACAAATTTTGCATCAGACTGCCGAGTCGTCCCCGACCTGTCACCCTCGCCGCCATGCAGATCTGGCCTGGAAGTTCCTACCCCCTGGGCGCCAACTACGATGGCGCCGGCACCAATTTCGCCCTGTTCAGCGAGGTCGCCGAGCGCGTCGAGCTGTGCCTGATAGACGAGCAGGGGCACGAGCGACGCATCGACGTGGTCGAGGTCGACGGGTTCGTCTGGCACGTGTACCTGCCGGACGCGCGCCCCGGGCAGCGCTACGGCTACCGGGTACACGGTCCCTGGAACCCGGAGCAAGGGCAGCGCTGCAACCCGTCCAAGCTGCTGATCGATCCGTACGCGAAGGCGCTGGACGGCGAGATCGACGGCGACGAGTCGTTGTTCTCCTACCGCTTCGACGATCACGAGGCGTTCAACGGCGACGATTCGCTCGGCCACACCATGACCTCGGTGGTGATCAACCCGTTCTTCGATTGGGACAACGACCGTCCGCCGCGCCACGAGTACCACGAGAGCGTCATCTACGAGGCGCACGTCAAGGGCTTGACGATGACCCATCCGGACGTGCCGGACGAGATCCGCGGCACCTACGCCGCCGTCGCCCACCCCGCCATCGTGGCCCACCTGACCGAGCTGGGCATCACCGCCATCGAGCTGATGCCGGTGCACCAGTTCATGAACGACCCGACGCTGGTCGAGAAGGGCCTGTCCAACTACTGGGGCTACAACACGATCGGCTTCTTCGCCCCGCACGCCGGCTACTCGCGCTCGGATTTCCCCGGCGATCAGGTGCAGGAGTTCAAGGCGATGGTCAAGGCGCTGCACCTGGCGCACATCGAGGTGATCCTGGATGTGGTGTACAACCACACCGCCGAGGGCAACCACCTGGGGCCGACGTTGTCGTTCCGCGGTATCGACAACGGGGCCTACTACCGGCTGGTGGACGATGACCAGGCGCACTACTTCGACACCACCGGCACCGGCAACTCGTTGCTGATGCGTCACCCGCACGTGTTGCAGCTGATCATGGACAGCCTGCGCTACTGGGTGCAGGAGATGCACGTGGACGGCTTCCGTTTCGATCTGGCCTCCACGCTGGCGCGCCAGTTCCACGAGGTCGATCAGCTCTCGACCTTCTTCCAGATCATCCAGCAGGATCCGGTGATCAGCCAGGTGAAGCTGATCGCCGAACCCTGGGACGTGGGCGATGGCGGCTACCAGGTGGGCGGCTTCCCGCCGCTGTGGACCGAGTGGAACGGCGACTATCGCGACACGGTGCGCGACTTCTGGCGTGGCGAGCCGGGCACCCTCGGCCAGTTCGCCAGTCGCCTGTCCGGCAGCGCCGACCTGTACGAGCACACCGGCAGGCGCCCGATCGCCTCGATCAACTTCATCATCGCCCACGACGGCTTCACGCTGCGCGACCTGGTCTCCTACAACGAGAAGCACAATGAGGCGAACGGCGAGAACGGTGCGGACGGGGAGAACCACAACCGTTCCTGGAACGGTGGCGTGGAAGGGCCGACGAAGAAGAAGGACATCATCGCGCTGCGCTGGCGCCAGCAGAGGAATCTGATGACCACCCTGCTGGTCTCGCAGGGCGTGCCGATGTTCTGCCACGGCGACGAGCTCGGCCGTACCCAGCAGGGCAACAACAACGGCTACTGCCAGGACAACGAGATCACCTGGATCGACTGGGACCTGGGCGAAGAGGAACAGAAGCAGCTCGACTTCACCCGCAAGCTGGTGCAACTGCGGCACGAGAACCCGGTGTTGCGCCGGCGCCGATTCCTGGTCGGCACGCCGGTCGGCACCAAGCGCCTGGGCGACAGCGCCTGGTACAACGCCGACGGGAGCCGCATGACCAGCGAGGCCTGGGACGAGGGGCATGCCCGGTCGGTGATGATGTTCCTGAACGGCGACGGCATGATCGCTCCGGATGCGCAGGGTCACCGCATCGTCGGCGACAGCTTCCTGCTGGTGTTCAACGCCTGGCACGAATCGATCGACTTCCGCATTCCCGTCGAGCTCAAGGGCGAGTGGCGCTGCGCGATCGACACCGATCATAACTTGGCCGAGGACAGCCTGCTGAAGTCGGGCGCCACGCTCACGATCCATGGTCGCAGCACCGTGGTGATGCAGCGAGCGCGCCGCAATGACTGAATCGACGAGCGCCCGTCCGGTGCCTTTGTCCACGTACCGCCTGCAGCTGAACGCAGGATTCACGCTGTTCGATGCCGCGCATGCCGTGCCCTACCTGGCACGGCTGGGCGTGTCGCACCTGTACCTGTCGCCGATCCTGGAGGCCGCTCCCGGCTCGACCCACGGCTACGACGTCGTTGATCACTCGCGCATCGGTGCCGCGATCGGCGGACAAGCAGGCTTCGACGCCTTGTCGGAGGCGGCCGGCGAGCACCGACTGGGCATGATCGTGGATCTGGTGCCCAACCACATGGCGGTACCCACGCCGGTGTGGCACAACCGCGAACTGTGGTCGGTCCTGGCCGAGGGTCCGGATAGCCCGTTCGCGCACTGGTTCGACGTGGACTGGTCGGCCGGCAACGATGCGTTGCTGATGCCGGTGCTGGGCAATCGCATCGGTACCGAGCTGGTGGCCGACCGGTTCAAGCTGGACATGCCCACGGAGGCCGAGCTGGCGGCCGCTTCGGAGGCGCTCGCCGACACCACGCGGGTGCTGCGCTACTACGATCACGTGTTTCCGGTCGCCGCGGGCACCGAGTCGCTGCCCATGGCCGAGCTGCTCGATCGGCAGCACTATCGTCTGGCCTGGTGGCAGATCGCCGGCGAGGAACTCAACTACCGCCGCTTCTTCGATGTCGACACGCTGGCCGCCATCCGCGTCGAGGAACCGGACGTGTTCCGGGCCACCCATCATCTGATCACCGACCTGCTGGGCAGTGGCCGGATCGACGGCCTTCGCATCGATCATCCGGACGGGCTGGCCGACCCGAAGGGCTACCTGGAAGACCTGGCCGAGGCCACCGACGACGCCTGGGTGGTGGTCGAGAAGATCCTGGAGCACGACGAGCCGCTGCCGGACGACTGGAACACCGCCGGCACCACCGGCTACGACGCCGCCTGGCGGGTGCAGCTGGTATTCATCGATTCGGCCGGTGCGGACCGGCTGGGCGCGCTGATGCACGAACTGGCGGGGGATGCGCCCGGATCGCTGCCGCACCTGGTCGAGCAGGCCAAGCGCGAGATCATCGCCAACGTGCTGCAGGCCGAGCTGCACCGGCTGGTCACGCTGGCCGCCGCCCTGTGCGACGACGACATCCGGCTGCGCGATCACGGCGCCGCCGCCATCCGCGATGCGTTCATCGAACTGCTGGTGGAGGCCGACCGCTACCGCTACTACGTGGTGCCGGGGCATTCGATGCGACCGGAAGCCTCGGTGGCGTTCGCGCACGCGATCGATCGGGCACGCCTGCGCCTGAGCCCGGATCGGCGCGAGACGCTGGACGTGCTGGCGCAACTGCTGCGCGGAGAGGAGGCGGGCTCGGCCGGGCGCACCGACGAGGCGCGCCGTCACGAGCTGATGATCCGCTTTCAGCAGGTGTGCGGGCCGGTCATGGCCAAGGCGGTCGAGGACACCACCTTCTATCGCTGGACGCAACTGACCGGGCTGAACGAGGTGGGCGGGGCGCCCGGCCGTTTCGCCATCGGCGTCGACGAACTGCACGCCTGGGCCGGCGAGACGGTGCGGCGCATGCCGAACACCATGACCACGTTGTCCACCCACGACACCAAGCGCAGCGAGGACGTGCGAGCGCGCCTGGCCGTGCTCAGCGAGCTGCCGGACGAATGGAGCACGCTGGTGCACACCGTGCGCATGCTGAGCGAGGAGTTTCGCTCGGCGCTGGTGGACGGGCGTACCGAGAACCTGCTGTGGCAGACCCTGGCCGGCACCTGGAGCGAGCGCGGTCCGATCGCGTTCGAACGGCTCGACCCCTACCTGCTCAAGGCGGTGCGCGAGGCCAAGCTGCACACCAGCTGGCTGTCGCCGAACGAGGAATACGAGGAGGCGATCGGCACGCTGCTGCGAGGCGCCCTGGACAGCGAGGCGATACGCGATCAGTTCGCCGCCTGGGTAAGCCTGGGCGCCGAAGCGGTGCGCGCCAACTTGCTGGGTCAGAAGCTGGTGCAGCTGACCTTGCCGGGCGTACCGGACGTCTACCAGGGCACCGAGATCGAATCGCTCACGCTGGTCGATCCGGACAACCGCCAGCCGATCGATTTCGACAAGCTGACAGAGCGGTTGTCGCGCATTGCCGAGAAGACCGATCACGGTTTCGTGCGCCCTGTCGACCTGGACGACGAGAAGCTGATGGTCGTGCACGCCGCCTTGTCGGTGCGCCAGCGCTTTCCCGCGGCCTTCATCGGGAAGCGTACCGGCTACCGTGCGGTGCCGGTGACCAGCGGCAACGCCATCGCCTTCGCCCGCACCGTCGATGATCGCGAGCAGGTCATCACGTTGGCCACCCGTCACCGCGTGGCCCTGTCTCGACACGGCGGTTGGGGGGAGAACCTGGTGGTGCTGCCCGAAGGACGATGGCGGTGCGTCACCAGCAACCGTCGGTTCGATGGTGGCAACCTGGCGCTGGCCGACGTCCTCGATGCCGATCCGGTCCCGTTGCCGGTCGCCCTGCTCGTGCGCGACGACGACTGAGCGCACCCGATACCCTGGAGTACCGATGAACCCCATTCCCTACCCGAGCGGCGGCTGGTCCGATGCAGGCTTTCAGCCGCGTGTCTGGGCACCGGAAGCGAAGCGGGTCGATCTGGTGGTCGATGACCGACCGGAGCAGGATGGCCTGACGAGTCGCGAGGCGATGATCGGCACCGACGACGGCTGGTGGCAGGCCGAGCGCCGGTTGTCGGCCGGTGCACGCTACGCCTTCTCGGTCGATGGCGGCGATCCGCGACCGGACCCGCGCAGCGCCTGGCAGCCGGACGGCGTGCACGCGATGAGCGCGGTGCACGATCCGGGCGCACACGACTGGGCCGATGCCGAGTGGGTCGGGCGCGACGTGCGGGGGGCGGTGATCTACGAGCTGCACGTGGGAACCTTCACGCACGATGGCACCCTGGACGGTGCGATCGAACGGCTCGATCACTTGGTCGAGCTGGGCGTGGACATGGTCGAGCTGATGCCGCTGGCCGCCTTCCCCGGGCAGCACGGCTGGGGCTACGACGGGGTGGCCCTGTTCGCGGTGCACCGGGCCTACGGTGGACCGGCCGCGCTGCAGCGGTTCGTGGACGCGGCGCACCGACGCGGCCTGGCCGTGTGCCTGGACGTCGTCTACAACCATCTCGGCCCTTCGGGCAACTACCTGGGCGTGTACGGCCCCTACTTCACCGAGACGCACCAGACCCCGTGGGGGGCGGCGGTGAACCTGGACGCCGACAACGCCGAGGGCATGCGCGCCTTCATCATCGACAACGCCTGTCGCTGGTTCGAGTCCTTCCACATCGATGCGCTGCGCCTGGACGCGGTGCACGCGCTGCAGGACGACTCGGAGCAGCACATCCTGGCCGAGTTGTCGCTGGCGGTCGATGCGCTGTCCACGCGTCTGGGCCGACCGCTGTCGCTGATCGCCGAGTCCGACCTGAACGATGCTCGCATGGTCACACCGGTGGCCGACGGGGGCCTGGGCATGCACGCGCAATGGGCGGACGATGTGCATCACGCCATCCGCGCCTGGTCCACTGGCGAGCGCCAGGGTTGGCTGGTGGACTTCGGCAGTACCGAAGCGCTGGCCAAGGTGATGCGCTCGGTGTTCGAGCATGACGGCACCTTCTCGACCTTCCGCGATCGGCACTGGGGCGCACCGGTGCCGCGCGATACCGACGCGCGTCGCTTCGTCGCCTTCGGTACCACCCACGATCAGGTCGGCAACCGCGCGGTCGGCGATCGCCCGTCCGCGCTGCTGAACCCGGACCAGCTCGCTGCCATGCACGCGCTGGTGCTGTTCTCCCCGTTCACGCCGATGCTGTTCATGGGCGAGGAATGGGGGGCCACCACACCCTGGCAGTTCTTCACCGATCACCAGGAACCGGAGCTTGCCCAGGCGGTGCGCGACGGGCGCCGGCGCGAGTTCGCCGATGCGCTGAGCGATCCGGATGCCGAGGTGCCCGACCCGCAGTCATCGCAGACGTTCGAGCGCAGTCGGCTGGACTGGTCCGAACCGGATCGGCCCGATCATGCGCGGCAGCTGGATTGGGTCAAGCGGCTCATCGCGCTGCGTCGAGACGAACCGGCGATGAGCGATGCCTCGCTCGACACGCTGCAATTCGAGCGTGGCGAGGACGATGCGTGGATCGCGTTGCAACGGCATGACCTGCGCCTGGTGATCGCCCGCCAGGAAAGCACTGTGGACATCGGCGAGGCCGAGCTGCTGCTCGGCTGGGGCACGCTCCAGGAAGAAATGCAGGCCGGTCCCTTGCGAATGGCACCGGGCACGATCGCCGTCCTGCGTACTTCGGCCTTCGTCGGCACCTGACCCGGACCACCTCGAGCAGGGGCGCCTTGGGGGCGCCCGGCCGGCCACCCTTGGCCCACCGCGCCTGACTACCCGTTGCCGATGAACCCTGGATACAGGCTCATTCCCCCGTCGATGACCAGAGTCGTGCCGATCACGTAGTCGGCCGCATCCGACACCAGCCAGTGCGCCGCCCTGGCCACCTCCTCCACCTGACCGACGCGTCCGTACGGGATGAGTTCCAGCAGGCGCTCGCCACCCGCTTCGCGGGCGGCGGCGTTGATGTCGGTGGCGATCGCACCGGGCGCGAGTCCGTTGATGCGGATCCCGCGCGACGCCACTTCCTGGGCGGCGCTCTTCATCAGCATCTGCACCCCGCCCTTGGCGGCGGCGTAGTTCACGTGACCCGCCCACGGAATGAACTCGTGCACCGAACTCATGCACACGATCGAGCCGCGAGCCGGATCGCCCGGTGACCAGGGCTTGCGATTGAAGTGACGAATCGCCTCGCGCACGCACAGGAACTGACCGGTCAGGTCGACATCGATGACGGTGCGCCACTGCTCCAGCGTCATGTCGGCCAGCGGCGCGTCCTGTTGCAGCCCGGCGTTGGCGATCAGGATGTCGAGCGGCCCTGCCTCTTCCTGGAACCGGTCGAAAAGGTCGGTGACAGACGCCTCCTGCGCGACGTCCACCTCCAGCAGGATCGCCCGGCCACCCTCACGCTCGATGGCCTTGACCACGCCGTGCGCCGCCTCCTCGGACGAACGGTAGGTCACGCCCACCGTGGCACCGGCCGCGGCCAGTCGCTTTGCGCTGGCCGCCCCGATACCGGTACTGGAACCGGTCACCAGCGCGGTGCGTCCCTGCAGCGTAAGTTCGTCGCCGATTCGTGGATCCATGTGCAAGTGCCCTCTCGATCGAAGAATTCAGTAGTGCCCGACTCGAAAGCCCGATAGCGGCAATGCCACCCCGGCGACCGGTCCGCCGGCGGCAGGCCCGGCGCGTGCTTGCGGCGCGTTTTCATCGGGCGGCGGATCGCCGGGAGCACGAGACGGTAGCTCTTGTGCGGTGCGGTGATGCCCTTCGTGAAGTTTCGAAAGCGGATGCGCTCGAACCCTGTCGCCTGCCTCATCGCTTCGAGCGTTTCCTGAACCGGATGCGGGGCCGAACCGATCCGGTCAGGAAAGCAATCCGGTCAGGCGAGCAATCCGGACAGCAGCAGGGCGAGACCGATCAGTGAAGCGGCGGCCGCCAGCACACCGATCGAGCCGCCCGTGACCACGCTGGCGGCACCGAGTGCCGCGCCTCCGAGCCCGATCGCCGCTCCGGCGATCGTCAGCCGCAGCCCGCGCGTACCGGCCGAGGCCGCGGACCTGGCCACCTCCTCGGGCAACGGCAGATCGCCGGCCCGGACCATCGCGCGCTTCTGCAATGCCAGCACGTCGTGGATCAGCATCGGCATCTGCGGGGCGGCGCGCAGCAGGCCCGGCAGCTCGGCGATGATCTGCCTGATCAGCCGCTTCGGGTTGTTGCGCTCCAGCACCCAGGCCTGCAGGTAAGGCTTGCCGGTGGCCCACACGTCCAGCTGCGGATAGAGGTCCCGGCCCAGTCCCTCGATGTTCAGCAGCGTCTTCTGCAGCAGCACCAGCTGCGGTTGCACCTCCATCTCGAAACGGCGCGCCACCTGGAAAAGCTGCAGCAGCACGTTGCCGAAGCTGATCTCGGCCAGCGGCTTTTCGAAGATCGGTTCGCACACCACGCGGATGCCGGCCTCCAGCTCGCTGATGCGCGTATCGCGCGGTACCCAGCCGGAGTCGATGTGCAACTGTGCCACCCGTCGGTAGTCGCGCTGGAAGAAGGCCAGCAGGTTCTCGCCGATGTAGCGCTGGTCGTCATCGGTCAGCGAGCCGACGATGCCGAAGTCGACCGCGATGTACTGCGGATGATCGGGCCGCTCGCGCGAGACGAAGATGTTGCCCGGATGCATGTCGGCGTGGAAGAAGTTGTGCCGGAACACCTGCTCGTAGAAGATCTCCACGCCGTGCTCGGCCAGCTTCTTCATGTCCATGCCGATGCGGCGCATCTCGGCCACGTCCCGGATCGGGATGCCATCGATGCGCTCCTGCACCATCACGCTGCGTCGGGTGTAGTCCCAATGGATGGCCGGAATGTGAAGCATCTCCGAATCCTTGAAGTGGCTCTTGAGCACCACCGCGTTGGTCGCCTCGGCCACCAGGTCCAGCTCGCCGTGAATGGTGCGATCGTATTCGCCGACCACCTCGCGCGGACGCAATCGCTTGCCGTCCGGCAGCACCCTGGCCGCGATGTCGGCCAGCACGTACATCAGGCTCACGTCCCGATCGATGGTCTCGCCGATACCGGGACGCAGTACCTTTATCACCGCCTGCTCGCCGCCGTGCAACGTCACGCCGTGCACCTGGGCTACCGATGCGGAGGCGATGGGCGTGTCCTCGAACCGCTCGAACAGCGTATCGACCGATTCGCCCAGTGCCACCTCGATTTCGTGACGGGCGGCGTGCGAGGGAAACGGTGCCACCCGGTCCTGCAGCAGGGCCAGCTCGTCGCCGATGTCGTCCGGCATCAAGTCACGACGCGTGGACAGCATCTGTCCCAGCTTGACGAACACCGGCCCGAGTTCTTCGAGCGCCAGTCGCAGGCGCGCCCCGCGCGGCAGGGAGCGCGTCTGACGCGATGTCCAGCGCGTGGGCGACAACACGGACACGTGCCGTAGCGAACGGGCCGGCGTGTGGCTCAGGAACAGGTCCTCGAGCGCGTAGCGCACGATCACGCGCTGGATGTGCAGGAAGCGAACGGCACGTCCGATCACCGCTCGGAGGCTCCCTGGTCGGCATCGCCACCGCTGTCGCCACCGCTGTCGCCGCCGGTATCGCCGCCGGTATCGCCGCCGGTATCGCTGCCAGTGTCGGCCATGTCGGCACGGGTGTGCGACACCTCGTCCGGCAAGCGCTGCCGCGTCTGTCTCTCACGACGAATCAGGCGCGCCTCCAGCCGATCGACGGCGCCGCGCAACTCGTCGACCTCGCGCCCGAACTGCTCGGTCTGCACCGGCGAGGCCAGCAGGGACGCTTCATCCTCCAACCAGTCCCGGGTGTCCGCGGTCAGCGAGCGACGGGTGCGCGACACCCATCCCGCCGCCAAGCCGAGGAAACGGTCCAGGCGGTGCACCAGGGCATCGCCCAGCACCGGCGTCAGCCATTCCTGCCATTCCGGATCGATGCCGGCGATGATCTCGCGCATCGCCTGTCCCAGACCCACCTGTCCGCTCAGCGTGACCTCTCCACGGTGCAGCGCATCGTTGCTCTTCGACAGCGAGGCGATCGCGCGCGCGGTACCGCGAATCGTCACGTCGGCTCCGGCGTCGTGCACGCTGGGCACCCGCACCCGGGCACCATCGACGATCAGCACGATGTCGAGGTCGGGCTCGCGCACCTGCAGGCGTATCACCTTGCCATCGAGCGCACTCAACCGTCCACGGGTGTCGCGATCCAGCGCCAGGCCTGCGGCGATGGTCCGTTCCAGCAGCACGGCCAGCGGCAACGGCAGACCCGGAGCGTCATTCATGCGCGGTTTCATCGGGAAGCGGGTCGCCAAGGGGCTAGAGACGGTAGCCCTTGTGCAGTGCGGTGATGCCACCGGTGAAGTTTCGATAGCCGGTGCGCTCGAACCCTGCCGCCTGCATCATCGCCTCGAGCGTGTCCTGGTCCGGATGCATGCGGATCGATTCGACCAGGTAGCGATAGCTCTCGGCATCGTTGACGATCAGCTTGCCCATCAGCGGCCAGGCGGCACCGGACCAGGTGGCGTAGGCCCGTTCGAGCAGCGGCAGCACCGGCTTGGAGAATTCGAGTACCAGCAGGCGCCCGCCGGGCTTGAGCACGCGGCACATCGATTCGAGCGCTGCCGACTTGTCGGTCACGTTGCGCAGGCCGAACGCGATGGTGATGCAATCGAAGCTGCCATCGGCGAACGGCAGCGCCTCGGCATCGGCCAGCGCGTAGTCCACGTTGACCAGCGCACCGGCATCGATCAGCCGGCTGCGCCCCTCGCCCAGCATGGCCGCGTTGATGTCGGACAGCACCACCTGACCGTCGCGCCCGACACGTCTGGAGAAGCCCAGCGCCAGATCGCCGGTGCCACCGGCCAGATCGAGCACCCGCTGACCGGGCCGCACCGCGGCCTCGTCCAGCGTGATGCGCTTCATCAGCCGGTGCAGGCCGAACGACATGAGGTCGTTCATGACGTCGTAGCGGCTGGCCACCGAGTCGAACACGCCGCGTACCAGCGACGCCTTCTGGGAACGCGGCACGGTGCGATAGCCGAAATGGGTCGGGTCGTCGTCGGGCGAAGCCCCGCCGGAAGCCGGTTCGCTCATCTGCTCTCTAGTGTCCGTTCTGATGCCCGCTGGAGACATCGGTGTCGGCGCCCGCATCGAGCGCCGGGTGCGCGTGCCCCGCCGCGCGCAACCGTTCCAGGTAGGCTGCCCAGTTGTGCTCGTAGCGCTGCCCGAGCGCGTACAGATAGCCCCAGGTGTACAACCCGGTGTCGTGCCCGTCATCGAAGCGCAACCGCAACGCGTAGTTGCCGACCGGTTCCACCGCGGTGATGCCCACCTGCTGCTTGCCCACCTGCAGCACCTCCTGACCTGGCCCATGGCCCTGCACCTCGGCCGAGGGCGAGTGCACCCGCAGGTACTCGCAGGTCAGGTTGCAGGTGTAGCCGTCGTCGAACAGCAGCTCGAGTACCCGGCTCTTGCCGTGCAGGCGGATGTCGGTCGGGCGCGGACGCCCGATGGGACCGGCATCGCCGGAGGTGGTGGTTTCGCTCATGCCGCTGTGTGCCGGGTACGGTTGCGATACGTGTTCAAAGGATGTATCGGCTCAGGTCGACATCATCGACCAGGTCACCCAGGTGCGCATCGACGTAGTCGGCATCCACCTCGATGGCGCTGCCGCTTTTCTCGGAGGCCTCGAACGAGGCGCTTTCCAGCAGCCGCTCCATGACGGTGTGCAAGCGCCGCGCACCGATGTTCTCGGTGGTCTCGTTGACCTGCCAGGCGACCTCGGCGATGCGCCGGATGCCGGTGCCGGTAAAGCTCAGCGTGACCTCCTCGGTGGCCAGCAGCGCCCTCGCCTGTTCGGTCAGCGAGGCGTTCGGTTCGGTCAGGATGCGTTCGAAGTCACCGGTCTGCAACGCCTCGAGCTCGACCCGGATCGGCAACCGGCCCTGCAGCTCGGGAATCAGGTCGGACGGCTTGCTCAGGTGGAACGCACCCGAGGCGATGAACAGGATGTGGTCGGTGCGGATGATGCCCAGCTTGGTGGACACCGTGCAGCCTTCCACCAGCGGCAGCAGATCGCGCTGCACGCCGTCGCGAGAGACATCGGCGCCGCTGCGCCCGCCCGCCTCGCTGCCGCGCACCACCTTGTCGATCTCGTCGAGGAAGACGATGCCGTTCTCGGCCACGTTCTCCAGCGCCTGCGCCTTGATCTCCTCGTCGTTGACCAGCTTCAACGCCTCTTCGTCGATCAGGAGCTTCATCGCCTCGCGCACCGGCAGCTTGCGCGCGCGCGTGCGGGACGCCCCGAGATTGGCGAACATGCCCTGCAGCTGCTGGCTCATCTCCTCCATGCCGGGCGGCGCCATGATCTCCATGCCGCCGGGCGGTGTCTGCGACAGCTCGATCTCGATCTCGGTGTCGTCCAGCTCGCCTTCGCGCAGCCGCTTCCTGAACTTCTGCCGCGTGGCGTTTTCAGGCGCAGGCTTCTCGTCGCGCGTCATGCCGAAGCCGCTGCTGGTGGCCGGCGGCAGCAGCACGTCCAGCACGCGCTCTTCGGCCGCATCCTCGGCGCGGTTGCGATGCCGCCGGGTCTCGCGCTCGCGCGTCTCCTTCAACGCCACGTCGGCCAGGTCGCGGATGATCGACTCGACGTCGCGGCCCACGTAGCCGACCTCGGTGAACTTGGTCGCCTCGACCTTGATGAAGGGCGCATCGGCCAGCCGTGCCAGGCGCCGCGCGATCTCGGTCTTGCCCACGCCGGTGGGGCCGATCATCAGGATGTTCTTCGGCGTGATCTCGGCGCGCAGCGCAGGATCCACCTGCTGGCGCCGCCAGCGGTTCCTCAGCGCGATCGCCACCGCGCGTTTGGCGTGCTGCTGACCGACGATGTGCTTGTCGAGTTCCTGAACGATCTCTCGCGGGGTCATGTGGGACATCACTCGCTTTCCGGCAGCTCCAGTTTCTCGACCGTAAGGTTGTCGTTGGTGTAGATGCAGATCTCGGCGGCGGTCTTCAATCCGAAGCGCACGATCGACTCGGCATCCAGCTCGCTGTGCTCCATCAGGGCACGCGCGGCCGCCTTGGCGTAGTCACCGCCCGAGCCGATCGCGATCAGTCCGTGTTCGGGCTCGATCACGTCCCCGTTGCCGGTGATCACCAGCGAGGCGCTGTGATCGGCCACCGCCAGCAAGGCCTCCAGGCGCCTGAGCGAGCGCTCGGTACGCCAGTCCTTGGCCAGTTCGACCGCCGCCCGCGTCAGCTGCCCGCCGTAGGCCTCCAGCTTCGCCTCGAATCGCTCGAACAACGTGAAGGCATCCGCGGTGCCGCCGGCAAAGCCTGCCAGCACGCGGTCTTTGTAGAGCCTGCGCACCTTGCGCGCATTGCCCTTCATGACGACGTTGCCCATCGATACCTGACCATCGCCGCCGATGACCACCTGATTCCCGCGCCTGACCGACAGGATCGTCGTTCCCCGGTACTGCTCCACTGTCACTGACCTTCCCGCATGGCAAGCCCCCGAGTGTACTCTGCAGCCATGCCAGCCTCGTCGCCCATGCAGCTTCCGCTACCCGAGCGAAGCGTCGCCGATACCGGCAGCTTCCCCGTCGCCCCCGACGGCGTGGCCGATTGGCTCGCAACGCTCGATCCGCTGGCCAGCGAGGCGGATGCGCGCGAGGTGCTGCGCGGGCTCACGCACAGCAACCGCCTGCACAACGATGTCGATCGGCGGCGTGCGGTCATCGCCTGCTTCGTGCCCGTGCTGCGCGCCCTGCACGAACGGCTGAGCGATACCGCCCGCGCCCAGCCGCTGCCGCTGACCGAGGAGTTCGCGCGTGCCGCCGACCTGGCACTGGGCCTGTTGCGCGAGGAGGCGATGGCCTTTCGCCTGTTGCTGGCCGACAGCGAGACGCCGGTGGCCGACGATGCGCGGCGCGCCATGCTCGCCCTGACCCGGCGGGCCGACCTGCTGCTGTCCGGCTACCGTCAGCTGCCCGATTCCCTGCTGCGCGAGGCGCATGCGCTGTACGGGTTCTCGCGCGAACACGCCATCCACCAGCAGCGTGCCGACAGCAGCGAACCCGGTGCGCCGTCCATGCCCTCGCTGGCTTCGCTCGACGAGCTGTACCGTTACCTGCTGGTGCTGTCGGTGGTCGACACGCCGCGCCATCGCGCTCGCCAGCTGCCGTTGTTGCTCGATTGGCTGCGCGAGCACACTTCGCTGTGCACGCTGGCGGCCGACCCGGCACGGTCGCGTCGACGCGCCGCCACGCGCTATGCGATCGATCTGGTCCGCGGCGCCTGCCCGACACCGGCCGGCAGCCTGCTCGGTGACGACGATGCCACCCTGCAGCTGCTGGACACCGCTCCGCTGTGCCAGCACCTGGAACGGCAGCTGGGCACCATGCGTCAGACCAACGCCTCCCAACTGGGTGCGGACACGCTGGAACGCCAGACCCTGGCACGGTTGGAGGTCACCCTCGAGGGGCGGCGGCAGCGGCGCCACGGACGACGACGCGAGGATCGACCGGTCGGTCTGACGTTCGGCCACAAGGACATCTGCGCTCGCCTGCGCTATGCGCTGGGCGAGGACGAGACGCTGACCGAGAACGGCTGGCGCGCCGTGGACGCCTCGCCGGCCGGGCTGCAGGCCACCCATGCGGACGCGGCACCCGGCAGCGTGCAGGTCGGCGAGCTGGTGGCGATCCCGCGCGCCACCGACGCCCTGCCGCTCGATGTCCGGGCCGGCAATCCGTCCGAGACGCCACCCGCTTCCGCGACCCGGCGCGACGTCTCGCTGGCGGTCGTCAGGCGCATCCGCTCCCGCGACTCGCGCTCGGTCTCGATCGGACTGGAGTTCCTGGCGCATGCGGTGATGTCGGTCACCCTGCGCCGCGAGGACGATCCGGACAGCGCCCCCGAGGAGGCGCTGATCATCGCCTGCCGGATCGGCGATCGCAGCGTGCAATCCCTGCTCGTGCCGCCGTTCCTCTACCGCTCGGGCGATCGCCTGAGCATCGGCCAGGGGATGCGCTCGCGCCGGGTCGAGCTGACGCGCTGCCTGCAGTTGAACGGACTGTTCGGCCACTACGAACTGGGCAGCGGCGCGACGGCGTGAGATCGGGCGGGACGAGCGCGGACGAGCCCCCGATCCGGGACGTGCTCGTCAGCCTCGTCCCAGTTCCCGGTCCCGCCGCGCGCGCGGATGCGCCTCGTCGTACACCTGGGCCAGACGCTGGAAATCCAGGTGGGTGTAGATCTGCGTGGTGCCGATGTCGGCATGGCCGAGCAACTCCTGCACCGCGCGCAGATCCCCGCTGCTCTCGAGCAGGTGACTGGCGAACGAATGACGCAGCATGTGCGGGTAGCAATCGCGGTCCAGCCCTTGCGATTCGGCCAGCTTCTTCAGTCGCATCTGCACCGTGCGCGGCGCGATCCGCTTGCCACGCGAGGACAGGAACACCGCGCGCTCGTCGGCGCCGGGCATGCTGCGCCGATAGCCCAGCCACTTGTTGATCGCCTCGATGGCCGGGCCACCGACCGGCAGATCGCGCACTTTCCCGCCCTTGCCCGTGACGCGAACCTGCCCGACCGACAGGTCCAGGTCCACCAGGTCGATGCCGACCAGTTCGGCCAGGCGCAGGCCCGACGAATACATCAGTTCGAACATGGCCAGATCCCGGCAGATCATCGGATCGCTCAGGTTCTGCGCCAGCAGGCGAGCCACCTCGTCCGGGTCCAGCGTCGCCGGCAAGGCACTCGAATCCTTCGGCGCGAGCACGTCCTGCGCCGGGTTGTCGGTGCACACGCCCCGTTCGCCCAGGTGGTTGTAGAGGCCGCGCAACGCGGACAGCCGACGTGCCAGGCTGCGCCCGGACAGGCCGGTGCGATGCTGCTCGGCGATCATCGTGCGCACGTGCGCCGACGAGAGCGCGGACCAGTCGCGGATCCGGTGCTGCCGGGCGGTCGCGGCCAGCGCCCGAAGGTCACGCTCGTAGTTGCTCAGCGTGTGCACCGAGGCCTGGCGTTCCACCCGCAGCCACGCCAGGTAGGACACGATGGCCGCCTCGAACCCGGCGCTGGCGACACTGGCCGCCGGCGCGTTCATCGCGGTTTCACACCGAGCACGCACAAACGCCGCGCGAGCACCTCGCCCAGCTGATCCAGGAACATCACCCCCTTGCCGGAGGCGAACCGGGATTCGTCCCGGCTGGTGAGCAACATCACGCCGACGCACCCTTCGTGGATCAGCGGTATCAACGCCGCCGAGCCGACCTGGCTGGCACGATCGCCCATCAGCAACTTCAGCTGGGCGGCGTCCGGCATCCCGCAGACCGTCTCGCCGCGCGCGAACAGCTCGCCGAAACAGGCCACCAGCTCATCGTCGACCCGCTGCTGGCAGGCGGCGGCGGCATGCGGATGATCCGGATCCATCCGGGTGGCCACGCGGCGGCGGGCGGTGCCGTCCAGCAACAGCAGCCGGACATCGCTGGCGGTGAAGTTGGCGCTCAGGCTCTCGCCGACCAGCGTCAGGATGTCGTTGATGTGCCGGCCGGAGACGATGTCGCGAATCAGGCCGTGCAGGCGTGCGTGCAGCGCCTCGTTGTCGCGCGCCACGCCGATCAGGTCGCGCAGGCTGGTCTCCAGCCGCCCGCACTTGGCGCGCAGCACGGACACCTGCTTCTCCACCAGCGACACCGCGGCACCCGTCGCGTGCGGAACCCGGAGCCGGGTCAGCAGATCCTGGTTGGTCTCGAAGAAATCGGGATTGACGCTCAGGTACTTCATCACCGCATCGGCGTCCACGACACCGATGTCGCACGTCTTTTCGGGGTGCATCTCTACATTCTCGTTCGGCCCTCGAAGACTGTAGAACATGGCCCGGTCATTTCAATCGGCGCATCGATCGACGGCCAGGCGACCTGCAGGTCGCCGCCGCTCAGCGCCACCCGCACCCGACGCTCCAGCACACCGCGCAGGATGCCCGTGGCGACCGCCGCGCAAGCGCCGGTACCGCAAGCCCGGGTCTCTCCCACGCCGCGCTCGAACACTCTAAGACGAACCGCATCCGGGGCGAGGATCTGCAGGAACCCGACGTTCACCCGCGCCGGAAACCGTGCGTGCGATTCCAGCAACGGGCCGAGCCGTGCCACCGGCGCACGATCCACGTCGGCCACCTCCAGCACCACGTGCGGGTTGCCGATGGCGGTCACGGCCGCCTCCAGCGACTCGCCCGCCACCTCGATCCGGTGCATCGGGATCGCACCCCGGCCGGGACCGGCATCGGCCAGGAACGGCACGCGCTCCGGCTCGAAGGTCGGCACCCCCATGTCGACCGTGACCTGGCCATCGTTGCGCACCCGCAGCACGATGGGTCCGCCAGCGGTGTTCACTCGGATGCGCTCGCTGTCGGTCAGATGACGCTCGCGCACGAAACGGGCGAAGCAGCGCGCGCCGTTGCCGCAATGCTCGACCTCGTTGCCGTCCGCGTTGTGGATGCGATAGTCGAACTCGCAGTCCGCCCGGCTCGGGGCCTGCACCACCAGCAGCTGATCGAACCCGATGCCGGTGTGCCGATCGGCCCAGGCGCGGATGCGCGCCGATGACAGATCGTGCGTGCCGGCCCGGTTGTCGATCACCATGAAGTCGTTGCCCAGACCGTGCATCTTGGTGAAGGCGATCGATGTGTCGGACGATGTGTCGGCAGATGCGCCGGTGCGGCCCGGATCGCACCGGCTCACGGCAGCGTGTACTCGTGATCGAACAGGGCGTCGATCTCCTCGCGCGCACGCACCAGGTGCGCCTGACCCCCATCGATCAGCACTTCCGCGGCACGCGGGCGGGTGTTGTAGTTGGAGGCCATGACCGAGACGTACGCACCGCTGCCGCGTACCGCCAGCAGGTCGTGTTCCTCGATCGCCAGCGAACGCTGCTTGCCCAGGAAATCGGCCGACTCGCACACCGGGCCCACCACGTCGTACACCTGCGGTTCGGCATCGCGCTCGATGACCGGCTCTATCGCCTGCCAGGCGGAATACAAGGCCGGACGGATCAGGTCGTTCATCCCCGCATCCACCACGGCGAAGCGCCGTTCGGCATTGCGCTTGAGGTATTCCACGCGGGTCAGCAGGATGCCGGCCGGGCCGACCATGAAACGCCCCGGCTCCACCACGATCTCCAGCGAACGCTCGCCGATCTGCTCGATCAGCACATCGGCCCAGTCGCCGATGTCCAGCGGCGTCTCGTCCTGGTAGCGGATGCCCTGGCCGCCGCCGGCATCCAGGTGCTCGATCACGATGCCTTCCTCGGCCAGCGCATCGACCAGTTCGACCAGCCGGTGTACGGCATCGCGATACGGCTCGACCGCGGTCAGTTGCGAGCCGATGTGGCAATCGATGCCCTTGACCGCGATCGAGGGCAGTGTCGCGGCGTGGCGGTACAGCGCCAGGGCCTCCTGGTGATCGATGCCGAACTTGTTCTCGCGCAGCCCGGTGGAGATGTAGGGGTGCGTCAGCGCGTCCACGTCCGGGTTGATGCGCAGCGACACCGGCGCCACCACGCCCAGTTCCGCGGCCACTGCGGCCAGGCGCTCGAGTTCCGACGCGGATTCGACGTTGAAGCAGCGGATGCCGGCCTCCAGCGCCGCCTGCATCTCGGTGCGACGCTTGCCCACCCCGGAGAACACGATGCGCGACGGGTCGGCACCGGCGGCCAGCACGCGACGCAGCTCACCGCCGCTGACGATGTCGAACCCTGCCCCGAGTCGCGCCAGCACGTCCAGCACGCCCAGGTTGGAGTTGGCCTTGACCGCATAGCACACCAGGTGAGGCCGCGCGCCCAGCGCGTCGATGAAGCGTCGGTACGCCGCCTCGATCATCGCCCGGCTGTACACGTACAGCGGGGTGCCGAAGCGTTCCGCCAGCGCCTCCAGGGAAACCTCCTCCACGTGCAGCGCACCGTCGCGGCGCTGAAAGCGATCGTGCAGCGCGTCCCCCGGCTCCCCCGCCGGCTCCCCCGCCGATCCCGCGCTCACGTGCCGTTCCCGGGTCGGGCCGGCACGCCGGGTCGCACGCGTTCGGCACCGCCGTCCCTCTCCTGCGTCGGGTCCTCCGTCGAGAACGTCCCGTCCGGCGACGGGGCCCGCGTCGGCGACGGCAGTCCCGGCAGCACGGCTTCCGGCGGTGTCCGTTCGTCCAGCGAGGTGTCGATGCGCTCCAGCGTCCTCTCGTCCTCCGGGCTCGCCGGCAGGAACAGCTCCCCCTTGTTGCCGCAACCGCCCAGCGTGACGGCGCACAGCAGCGACAACAGGCCCGCGCGCAACGGCGCGCCCCGGCCGGTGCACCCGGCGGCGGATACCCCGTCGCTGGTGCCGCCGAGGACGGGGAAAGAGGCGAGCGGCAACGGACGCTGGCGCGAGGACATCGTGCTCCGGAGGTCGGACAAACGGATGCGGAGTATACTTGCGCGGTTCACCACCAGCCAGCCGATACCCTCGATGATGACGGCAAGACCGCTCGACTGCATCGAGGTGCAGACCGCCCAGCCGTGTGAACACTCGGTCATCTGGCTGCACGGGCTGGGCGCAAGCGGTCACGATTTCGAGCCCGTCGTGCCGGCCCTGAACCTGCTCAGCCGCCCCGGCGTGCGCTTCTTGTTCCCGCACGCGCCGGTCCGGCCGATCACTGTGAACGGCGGCGCCTCGATGCGTGGCTGGTACGACATCACCTCGATCGACTTCGAGAGCCGCGAACAGGATGCGGGCGGCATCCGCGCCTCGGCCGCCGCCATCGACCAGCTCGTCCAGACCGAGATCGACAGCGGTGTGCCGCCCGAACACATCACGTTGGCAGGCTTCTCCCAGGGCGGTGCGATCGCGCTGTACTGCGGGTTGCTGTCGCCGTATCGCCTGGGCGGCATCGTGGCCCTGTCCACCTACCTGCCGATGCAGAACGAGGTGTTGCCGCGCATCGACGACCTGCACCGCTCGGTACCGGTGTTCATGGCCCACGGCAGCGCCGACGAGGTCATTCCGCTACGCGTCGGCGAGCAGTCCTGCTCCGCCCTGGAGGCCAGCGGGGTGGCGCTGGAATTTCGTACCTACCCGATCTCCCACAGCGTGAGCGCCGAGGAGGTGGCGGACATCTCGGTCTGGCTCAAGCGTCAGTTCGGCATGTAGGCGACACACGCCGGCAGGCACCACCGTGGCGCGGCGACCGCTCAACGCCGGTACGCCTCCAGCCGCTCGCCTGCGCGCACCACCGCGTCGCGCACCCGCGCCGGCGCCGTGCCGCCGGGGTGCGAGCGGCTGGCGACCGAGCCTTCCAGCGTCAGCACCTCGAACACGTCCGCCTCGATCGCTTCGCTGAACCCGCGCAGCTCGGCCAGCGACATCTCGGCCAGGTCCTTCGAGTGTTCCACGCCGTGAGCGACCGCTCGGCCGACCACATCGTGCGCATCGCGAAACGGCAGGCCACCACGCACCAGGTAGTCGGCCAGGTCGGTCGCGGTGGAGAAGCCCTTCAGCGCCGCCTCCCGCATGCTCGCAGGCTTGGGCTCGATCGCCGGCAGCATGTCGGCGAACGCGCGCAGCGAGCCGAGCAGCGTGTCGGCCGAGTCGAACAGCGGCTCCTTGTCCTCCTGGTTGTCCTTGTTGTAGGCCAGCGGCTGACCCTTCATCAGCGTCAGCAGGCTCACCAGGTTGCCGATCGCCCGACCGCTCTTGCCGCGCACCAGTTCGGGCACGTCCGGGTTCTTCTTCTGCGGCATGATCGAGGAGCCGGTGCAGAACCGGTCCGGCAGCCGGACGAAATCGAACTGGGCCGAGGTCCACAGCACCAGCTCCTCGGCGATGCGTGACAGGTGCACCAGGCACAGCGCCGTGGTGGCGCTGAACTCGATGGCGAAGTCCCGATCGCCGACCGCATCCAGCGAGTTCTCGCACAGCGCCGAGAAGCCCAGCCGCTGACGCGTCAGCTCGCGATCGATCGGGTACGAGGTACCGGCCAGCGCGGCGGCGCCCAGCGGCAGCCGGTCGATGCGCTCGCGCCCCTGCCGCAGCCGCTCCAGATCGCGCAGCAGCATCTCGAACCAGGCCATGACGTGGTGGCCGAAGGTGACCGGTTGCGCGGTCTGCAGGTGCGTGAAGCCGGGCATGATGGTGTCGGTGTGACGTCCTGCCAGCGCCAGGCATCCCTCCAGCAGGCGCACCAGCTCGGCCTCGCAGGCATCGCTCGCCGCGCGTAGCCACAATCGGAGGTCGGTGGCGACCTGATCGTTGCGCGAACGCCCGGTGTGCAGCCGCTTGCCGGCATCGCCGATGCGCGCGGTGAGCGCGGCCTCGATGTTCATGTGCACATCCTCCAGCGCCACCGACCAGACGAAGCGACCCTCGCGGATGTCCTCTTCGATCGCGTCCAGCCCCGCCTCGATCGCCGTCAGATCCTCGGCCGAGAGAACACCGATCGAGGCGAGCATCGCGGCATGGGCGCGCGAGCCGAGGATGTCCTGTGCCGCCATGCGCTGGTCGAACCCGACCGAGGCGGTGAACGCCTCGACGAATCGATCGGTGGACTCGGAAAATCGGCCGCCCCACAGCTTGTTGCCGGGCCTGTGGTCGGGCCTGTGGTCGGGCCTGCCTTCTGGTCTGCCGTCGGGCATTTCACCGGACTCGTTGTCGGGCCGGTGGTCGGACGGATCACTCATGCGGGCAAGACTTCCGATTCGCTAGGCCGGCAAGGGCACCGGCACCCGTATGATACCGGCATGACCCAGACCGCCCTGCGTATCGCCACCCGTCAGAGCCCGCTTGCCCTGTGGCAGGCCGAACATGTGCGAGAGCGCCTGCAGGCGCTGGATCCGTCGGCGCGGATCGAGCTGGTGCCGATGGTCACCGACGGGGACCGCTGGCTGCAGGCACCGCTGTCCACGCTCGGCGGCAAGGATCTGTTCGTCAAGGAACTGGAGCGCGCCCTGCTCGATGGCCACGCCGATATCGCGGTGCATTCGATGAAGGATGTCGGTGCCCACCTGCCGGACGGATTGCAGATGCGCAGCGTGCTAGAACGCGAGGATCCGCACGATGCGCTGGTCGGTCAGCAGGGGCGGGCGGCGGTCGCTTCGCTCGATGCGGTACCCCGTGATGCACGAGTCGGAACCTGCAGCCTCAGGCGGCGCTCGCAATTGCTGGCGCAGCGTCCGGACCTGCGCATCGGCATGCTGCGCGGCAACGTCAACACGCGCCTGGCGCGCCTGGATGCCGATGAGCACGACGTGATCGTGCTGGCGGCGGCCGGGCTCATGCGGCTGGAGCTGTCGCACCGCATCGGCAGCCGGCTGGATCCACGGCACTGCCTGCCCGCCATCGGCCAGGGCATCATCGGCATCGAGTCGCGCAGCGACGACCCGTCCACCCATGCGCTGATCGATCGGTTGCACCATGCGCCCACCGCCGTGCGCCTGGCGGCCGAGCGCACCGTGTCGCGCCGGCTCGACGGGGGCTGCTCCGCACCGCTGGCCGGTCACGCCACGCTCGCCGAGGGCCGCATGATCCTGCGCGCCCGGGTCGGCTCGCTGGACGGCTCGACGTTGCTGGAGCGCGAGGCGTCGATCGAGCTGCCCGACGAGCCGGCGGCGGCGCTCGAGGCGGCCACCACGCTAGGCGATCGGGTCTCGCAGGGCCTGCTGGACGACGGCGCCCGGCAGCTGCTGGCCGACACCGCCCGGCAGGTCGCCGACGAGGCCGCGGCACTGGGCGTTGCGCCAGGCGCTGGACAGGGCGCTGGGCAGGGCGTCGGACAAGGCACCCCCGCCACCGACGGTGCTTGAGGATTCGGCCGGAAAGGGAGTGCGGGACGCGGCCGGACATCGACCGCGTGTCCTGATCACCCGACCGCTCGCCCAGGCCGGCGGACTGATCGACGGTGTACGCAAGCTGGGTTGCCGACCGATCGTGCTGCCCTGCCTGACGATCGAGACGTTGCCCCCGCCCGCCCCCTCCGCCTGGTCGGCGGCCCTGCAGGGCGTTGCGATCTTCGCCAGTCGCAACGCGGTCGAGCACGCGATGCGCCACGAACGCTGGCCGTGGCCGGACACCCGCGTACTGGCCATCGGTGCGGCCACCGCCGAGGCGCTCGCGCTGGGTAGCCGAAGCGTGGCCCTGGTGCCCAGACCGCCTTACGACACCGAGGCGCTGCTGGGTCAGCTGGACGACCTGCCGTCCGGGCACGGCCTGCGCGTAGCGCTGGCGCAGGGCGTGACGATCGTGACCGGCGAGGGCGGTCGCCCGCTGCTGGGCGAGCAGCTTCGCCGGCGCGGCCTGAGCGTGCGTCGGCTCGAACTCTACCGCCGCCGGGTTGCCCGAACCGCCGATGACGTGGTGGACACCGCCTTGACGCCGATGCCGGAGGTGATCTCCTGCACCAGCGACGCCTCGCTGGACGCCTTGCTGGAGATCGTCGAGGCGGGCCCTGACGGCGCGGTGCGAAGGGGCCGTCTGCTGGCACTGCCCCTGGTGGTCAACGGTGACCGCTGTGCCGCGCATGCCAGGCGGGAAGGCTTCATCGGCCCGGTGCTGATCGCCCGCCCGGCCGGCGATGGCGGACAGCTGGCAGCCCTGATGCGCTGGCTGTCGGGCGATGTCCGGCCCGCCTGATCGTCAAGGTCGGCGTCGTCCTTGAACTGCAACGATATCGTGACAATCTGACGCTCGTCACACTCTTAAAAACGTTCGGGAACCGGTTAAGGTGATCGATTCCGATGGCGTCAAGACTTTTCTGGGTGTGACTGACAGTCTTCTCCCCGTTGACGACAACCTCGTCGACCCGGCGACGGAGGTCGGCCGAATGCTGCCCGGAGAGACTCTCGCGGCGGAGCGTCGACCGCCTCGCACGCTGCCGTGCGCGCTCGATCTGCCACGGCTGAGCCTGGCACTGGAGGCGATTCGTCAAGCGGCATCGGCCGACTGGGGCTGCGTGCTGCCGGTGCATGGCACCGATATCGGGCCCGCTCTGTGCGTCTCGCCGCTCGCACGCCAGGACGAGGAACGCGAGCCGCCCGGTTCGCATCGGGTGACCCGTCCGGACCTGCTGTTCGATGCGGTCATCCGGGAACGGCAACCGTTCTTCGTGAATCGGCTGACGCACGGCCGGCTGCTCGGACTGCCCGCCGATCATCCCACGCTGCACGCCTTCGCGCTGCTGCCCTGGCGCGACGGTCAGCAGGTCACCGCACTGGTGTGCATCGCCAATGCACCGGGCGGTTTCGCCAGTCCGGAGGTCAGCCGCCTGCAGGCTCTGCTGGACCTGCACGCATCGGGTCACGAGTCCGGGTGGATGGATCCGATCGAGCACGAGATGTCGCTGGCGCTGACCCATTCGGAACAGATCGGCGCATCCGCCGCTGCCCACGTTCGAGCGGCCGACACCTCGGTACTGGACATGACGATCGACACCGACGGCGGTGTTCGGGACATGCAGGAGGCACTGGCGCGGCTGCAGGCGTTGACCCGGCTCGCCCCGGTCGGCATCGTGCAGCTGTCCACCGACTGGGCCTGCCTGTACGCCAACGATCGCTGGTGCGCGCTCAGTGGACTGACCGCGCTGGAAACGCTGGGCACCGGCTGGATCGATGCGCTGCATCCGGACGATGTGGCGGACGGGCTGCAAGAGATGCGCGATTCGCTCGCCCGGGGCGAGCATTTCGATCGGGAGCTGCGGTTGCAGTCCCCGATCGGCAGCACCGTCTGGGTGTCGCTCAGCGCCACGCTGATGGTGACGGCCACCGATCGGATCACCGGCATGCTGCTCAGCTTCAACGACATCACCGAGCGGCAGCGGGCCAGCGAGCGGCTCAAGCGACTGGCTCATCACGATGTGCTGACCGGCTTGCTGAACCGGGCCCGTTTCCTGGAACGATTGAGCGAACGTCTCGATGACCGCCCCGGTCCGGTAGCGGTGCTGTTCATCGATCTGGACGGGTTCAAGGCGGTCAACGACACGCTCGGACACGATGCCGGCGATGCCTTGCTGTGCGAGGTCGCCGTTCGCATGCGCGAAGCGGTCGGCCCGGAGGACGAGATCGCTCGGCTGGGCGGCGACGAGTTCACCGTGGTGGTCGGTGGCGACGAGGTGCTGCTCGATGCCTGCGCGCTGGCCGACACGCTGATCGGTTCGCTGCGTACCCCATACCGCGTCGGCAGCCAGGAAGTCTACGTCTCGGCCAGTATCGGCATCGCCATCAGCGATCAGGAGGCGAGCGATGTCGATACGTTGATCAAGCGCGCCGACACCGCCCTGTACCGGGCGAAGGAGACCGGTCGCGGTCGGGTGGTGGTGTTCAACGCCGAGCTGGACCGGCTGCGTCGACATCGCTCGACACTGATCACGGGGCTCAGGCGGGCGGCGGACCTGCAGCAGTTCACCCTCGCCTTCCAGCCGCAGATGCTCATCGGCGAACAGCGTCTGCTGGGCTTCGAGGCGCTGCTGCGCTGGCCGGGCGCGGCCACCGCCGGCGTGTCCACGCAGGAGATCGTCGAGGCGCTCGAGGAGGCCGGGCTCATCGCCGAGGTCGGCGACTGGGTCATCGCCGAGACCTGCCGCAGCTGGGCGCGCTGGCGGGCCGCCGGGCTGATCGACGAGCGCGTCACGCTGTCCGTCAACGTGTCGGTGCGTCAGCTGGGCGCATCCGGATTCGTCGAACGCGTCGCCGGCATGCTGGAGGAGGCCGGCATGCCGGCCCGACGGCTGATCGTCGAGATCACCGAGTCCACGCTGGTGCAGACCACCGAAAGCGGCATCATCGGCGCGCTCAAGCGTCTGGGCGTGCAGATCTCGCTGGACGATTTCGGCACCGGCTACAGCTCGCTGGCCTACCTGGGGCAGTTGCCGCTGGATCATCTGAAGATCGATCGCTCCTTCGTGCGCGACCTGGGACACCGCGCACAGGCGATCACCATCATCAAGAGCATCCTGGCACTGGCGCGTGCGCTGGGCATCGAGGTCATCGCCGAGGGCGTCGAGGATGCCCGCGTGCTGCCGCTGCTGGAGCGCGAGGGCTGCAGCGCCTACCAGGGCTATCAGCTGTCCCGTCCACTGGATCCGGAGCAGACCGAACACTGGCTGGCCCGGCTGGATCCGATCCGGATCGCCCGGTTGGCCAACTTCATCGACCTGGGCGATGCCCGGCGACCGCTGGACGAGCAACGCCCGGACCTGCAATGAGCTTCGGGTCGACCGGCGATGCCGTTAAGCTCGGCCGGACCATCGATCGCCGCCGGCGTGATGGCCCCTTCAACGATCGGATGGCGATGCGGTACGCGGTGTGAGCAACGACGATACCCTGGACCGGACGGCCGACCTGTCCGGCGAACGACCGAGCGCATCGAACAAGCCGGACGAGCGGCCGGTGCAGGACGGCGAGCCGACGCTGATCGTCGGCCTGGGCGCCTCGGCCGGCGGCCTGGAGGCGCTGCGCGATTTCTTCGGCCAGGTCTCCCCGACCACCGGCTGCGCGTTCGTGGTCGTGCAGCACCTGTCGCCCGACTACAAGAGCATCATGGACGAGCTGCTGGCGCGCAACACCAGCATGCCGGTCAGGTCGGTGGAGGACGGCGTGCGCCTGCAGGCCGATTCGGTCTACCTGATTCCGCCGCGCAAGGACCTGGCACTGCGCGACGGCAGCCTGTACCTGCACGAGCAGAGCAGCGACACGGTCGTGAACCTGCCGATCGACGTGTTCTTCAATTCGCTGGCCGAAAGCGCCCAGCAACGCTCGGTGGCCATCGTGCTTTCCGGTACCGGCAGCGACGGCAGTCGCGGCATCAAGCGGATCAAGGAGGTCGGCGGGCTGGTGCTGGTGCAGGATCCGGACTCGGCCAAGTTCGACGGCATGCCGCTCAGTGCCACACGCACCGGCGTACCCGATTTCGTGCTCTCGCCGGTGGAGCTTGCCAACTATCTCGAGCGCTACGTCAGCCATCCGCTGGTGGCCAACCGGGACTGCCCGCAGCGCGAGCGGCTGGAGAATCACGAGGACATCCTCCAGGAGATGTTCGATCTGCTGCGCGAGCGCTCCGGCATCGATTTCTCCCACTACAAGCCCACCACCGTGGCCCGGCGAATCGAGCGGCGCATGGGCATCAACCAGATCGACGACTACGACGGCTACCTGGGGCTGCTGCGTCACGCCGATGCCGAGGTGGAGATCCTGGCGCGCGAGATGCTGATCAACGTCACGCGCTTCTTTCGGGATACCGAAGCGTTCGATTTTCTCGAGAACAACGTGATCACCGGGTTGATCGAGGGATCGGGCAGCGATGCCGAGGTGCGGGTCTGGGTGGCCGGCTGCTCGACCGGCGAAGAGGCCTACTCGCTGGCCATCCTGCTGGACGAGGCGCTGCGCCGTGCGCAGAGCCGAAAGCGGGTCAAGATCTTCGCCACCGACGTGGACGTTGACGCCATCGCCAACGCCTCGCTGGGCCGCTACGCCAGCGAGATCCGGGCGGACGTGACGCCCGAGCGGCTGGAGCGCTACTTCACCGTTTCGGGTGACGGTTACGCGGTGTGTCAGGAGATCCGGCAACGAGTGGTGTTCGCCGCGCACAACATGATCAGCGATCCGCCCTTCTCCAACATCGATCTGATCTGCTGCCGCAACGTGCTGATCTACTTCCAGCAGCCGATCCAGCAGAAGGTCATCGCCGCCTTCCACTTCGCGCTCAGACGCCGCGGTGTGGCCTTCTTCGGCAAGGCCGAATCGGTCGGTGAGCTCAAGTCGCACTTCGAGCCGCTCAAGGAGCGCTACCGGCTGTTCAGGAAGCGGGCGAACGCCAGTGCCCCGATCAGCACATCGATACGGGCGGGCTCACCGGAGAGCGCCGGATTGCGCCCGGTGGCGAACCTGCTGAGAAGCTACCGGACCGCACCGCGCGAGCACCTGTTCGATCACGTCAAGGACAGCCTGATCAACGATCACGTGCCGGCCTGCCTGATCCTGGACGCGGACCATCATGCGGTGCACATCTACGGCCGGGCGAACAAGTACCTCAACCGCTTCCCGTCCGGGCGGGTGTCCACCAACGTGCACGACATCATCGCCGAGGAGCTGTCGGTCGCGGTCAGTACCGCGTTGACACGTGCCGAGAACGAGGCCAAGCCGGTCTACTACAGCAGCATTCCCGTCAAGCTGGACGAGCAGGATCGCAGCCTGGACCTGGAGGCGGAATACTTTGCCGAGAAAAACGGTCGTCCCGCACACTTCGTGGTCATGTTCACCGATCGCGAGGATGAAAGCCGGCGACAGGTACGTGCCGGCGAGGCCTTCGACATCGATGCCCAGACCCGCCAGCGCATCCGGGACCTGGAGGGCGAGCTGGTGCAGAAGCAGGAGAGCCTGCAGGTCAGCAACGAGGAGCTGGAGACCACCAACGAGGAGCTGCAGAGCGCCAACGAGGAGCTGATGTCCTCGAACGAGGAGCTGCAGAGCGCCAACGAGGAGCTGCAATCGGTCAACGAGGAGCTGTTCACCGTCAACCACGAATACCAGGAGAAGATCATCGAGCTGTCGGTGGCCAGCAACGACCTGGATCACGTGCTGTCGCTGACCTCCATCGCGCTGATCTTTGTCGATCCCTCGCTCAGGATCAGGAAGTTCACCTCGCTGGCCGACCGCTACTTCAACCTGATGCCCACCGACGTGGGCAGGCCCCTGCACCATATCTCCAACGATCTGGAGTACCCCCAGCTGTTCGACGACTTCGATCGGGTGTTCGGCGACGGCGAGCCCATCTCGCGCGACGTGTTCACCGCCGATGGCGAACTGGTGGAGATCAAGCTGATGCGCAACAGCGCGGCCGAGGACAACCCGCAGGACGAAACCGGGGCCGTGCTCACGCTGATCGACCTGTCCACGCGCATGCGCCAGGATCGCGCTCGCATGGACCGGGCCATGGTGTCGGAGGGCGGCGGTGACGCTGCCGGCAAGGCAAGCGACGCTCGCCGGGTCGCGGTGCTGCTGGTCGAGGACAACGACGAGGACCGGTACGCGCTCAGGCGTCAGCTGGACAACGTCGACGAGATCAGCCTGGAGGTCCACGATGCGTGCGACGTTCCCGGCGGACTGGACGTGCTTGCCCGGCAGCGCATCGATGTCTGCCTGATCGACTACCGACTCGGCGCCGACACCGCCGTCGACTTCACCAGACTGTGTGCCGAACGAGGTCACACGATGCCGTTCATCATCCTGTCTGGCAACACGCGCGCCGAGCTGCACGAACAGTTGCCCTCGCTGGAATCGGCGCACTTCGTGAACAAGGAAGAGGTCTCCCCGCTGCTGCTGGAACTCACGATCCTGAACGCGCTGGACGGCGAGCAGGAATGACGAAAACCGGGCCGGGCGAGCGTCCGCCCGATTTCCGGCGCGCCTACGATCTGGCGCTCGAGCAGATCGTCCGCGAGTACGCACCGCCCGGATTCCTGCTGGACGCCGAGGGTGAACTGCTGCACCTGTTCGGTGACGCCGGGCAGCTGCTGTCGCTGCAACCGGGGGCCTTCAGTCGACAGATTCTCGACCTGATACGCCTCGATCTGCGGGCCGTGCTGTCCGACGCCCTGCAACAGGCGTCGGAGCCGGGATTCGAGCATCTGGAGCGTCGCTTGCGCCTTGAACAGCAGAGCGAGGATGGCCCGGGCGGCCCGGGCGCCGCAGCTTTCACGCTCTCGCTCGTACCGGTCCGGATACCGGACGAGCACGACGGTTTTCTCCTGCTGACGATACGGCGGCTGGAGGAGCACCGTGCCGAGCACGAGACGGTAGGCGGATCGCCGGACGAGCTGCGGCGCATGGCCGCGGACTTCCACTCGATCGTGGCGGATACCGACAGCTTCATCGTGCGGTGGGATGCGCACGATGGAACGATCACGCATTCCAACGCCACTCACGCCCGGTTCTTCGACAGCACACCGGAGCAGATGATCGGCAAGGACCTTCGGACACTGGTTCCGGACAGCGAGCGGGCAAGATTCTTCGACGATCTGTCCAGCATCGCACCGGAGCGTACCCGGCACATGAGCGTGCTGCACGAGCTGCCCGATCGGCGGATCGTCTACACGGAGGGCTACACGCGCGCGCTCAGCGACGGGTGCGGCCGCATCAGCGAGTACCAGAGCATCGGTCGGGACCTGTCGGACCAGTATCGCTACCAGCGCGCACTCGGGGAACTGGTCGGCATCGGCAACGAGAAGGACGACGATCGGGCCACCCTGCTCAGCCGGATACTGACCATCGGGCTGCGCTACTTCGAGCTCGAGAATGCCTTCCTCGGAGCGCTGACCGAGGACGAATACCAGACCCTGGCCGTGGCGGGCACCGTCGCCGGTACCGCCTTGCCGGGCGAGGCGACACCGCGCGAGCGGACCGTGTGCGATCGATTGCTCGATGATCGGTCGGTGCTCTGTTTCACGCGACTCGAGGAGCTGGACGAGCAGGCCCGGGATGCCTGCCGGCACGCCGGCGTGCAGAGCTACATCGGGGTGCGACTGACGGGGTTCGCCGGCCGCCAGGGTGCGATCAGCTTCAGTTCCGGCGTTCCGCGCCAGCGTCCCTTCTCGGTGGCCGACGAGAGTTTCCTGCTGCTGATCGGCAACTGGTTGTCCACGCTGCTCGATGAACGGCGTCGCCTGGTGGTGATCGAGGACCAGAACCGCTATTACCAGTCGTTGTACCTGAACGTGCCGATCATGATGTTCCTGGCCGACGAGGCCGCCCGGGTGATGGAGAGCAGCGATTCGCTGCTGGAGCTGCTGGGTCGAACCCGCCGGGAGGTGATCAACAAGACAGCCCTGTCACTATTCCTGCCCGACGATGCCTCTTGTGTCGAGGGTGCTCTGTCAACGGGCAGTTGCCGGGACCTCGCCGTCACGCTCGACATGGGTCACGGCAGGACGCTGGACTGCGAGATGAGCTGCCAGCTCCGTGACATCGGCAGCCTGCGCCGGGTGCGCATGTGCGTGCTCACCGATGTCTCCTCTCGCAACCGGGCGCTGGCCTCGATCGAGGATCACAACCGGCGTCTGGCACAGATGAACGAGAGCCTCAACCAGTTCGCCTTCGTGGCCTCGCACGACCTCCAGGAGCCGCTGCGCAAGATCCAGCAGTTCTCCAGCTTCCTGCAGGAGGACTATGCCGATCGGGTGGACGACGAAGGGCGATACCACCTGCGGGTCATCGTGACGGCGGCGGAGCGGATGAGCACGCTGATCAAGGACCTGCTCGACTACTCGCGGACCAGTCGCGACATCATCGAGCCGCGACGGGTATCGCTGCGGGCGATCGTCGACGAGGTGCTCGATGATCTGGAACTGTCGGTGCGCGAGGCCAGCGCCAGCGTGCACATCGGCGAGCTGCCCGTGCTGCAGGCCGATCCGGTACTGCTCCGGCAACTGTTCGCCAACCTGATCGGCAATGCCTTGAAGTATCGGAACGATGAGCGGGAGATGATCCTGTCGATCGGCCCGGGCCGGACCCCGGACGGTGCGGAGGCGCCGGACGTCATCGAGGTGATCGACAACGGGATCGGCTTCGATCCGGATCAGGCCGGGCACATCTTCGAACCCTTCACCCGGCTGAACACCGTGCAGGAATTCGCCGGCAGCGGCATCGGTCTGGCGATCTGCGCCACGGTCTGCGAGAAGCACGGCTGGACCCTGTCCGCGGACAGCGTTCCCGGACAGGGCAGCACGTTCCGCGTCCACGTGTCGTCCGGACGCTGCCCGAAGGGCCTGTCCCCCCGCGGCGTGCGGAGAGCGATCGATGACTGAACAACCGGATGCTCCCCACGACACGACGGCGGCCAGCGTGGTGGTCCTGATGGTCGATGACGACGAGGAGGATGTCTACCTGACCCGCCGGGCGTTCCGGAATCGCCCGCGGCTCAAGACGTTTCACACCGTCTCCGGAGCCGACGGCCTGTTTCGCTACCTGGCGCTCGCGGTGGAGGGTGATCCGGACGCTCCGACGCCGGACCTGGTGCTGCTGGACATCAACCTGCCCGGGCGCAACGGCTTCGACATCCTGATCGAGCTGCGCGCCAGCGAACGTTGGCGCGCCTTGCCGGTGCTGGTGTTGTCCACCTCCTCGTCGGTGGGCGACGTGAGCCGCGCCCATGCCTGCGGCGCGAACGCCTTCCTGGTCAAGCCGGTCGCCGCGGCCGACATGAAGGAGATCGCCGACCAGGTCGATGCGTTCTGGTTCACCACCGCACGGCTTCCGGCGTGCGGACGGTTCGGCGAGGGCGACAGGATCACCGACGTTCCCGGCCGAACGACCGGGTGACCCGTCAACCGATTCCCAGTTCCGCCCACATCGAATCGACCCGCCGCTTGACCGCCTCGTCCATGACGATCGGCGTCCCCCACTCGCGACTCGTCTCCCCGGGCAGCTTGTTGGTCGCGTCCAGACCCATCTTGGAGCCCAGGCCGGACACCGGAGAGGCGAAGTCCAGGTAGTCGATCGGCGTGGAATCCACCAGCGTGGTGTCGCGGATCGGATCCATGCGCGTGGTGATGGCCCAGATCACGTCCTCCCAGGATCGCGTGTCGATGTCGTCGTCCACCACGATCACGAACTTGGTGTACATGAACTGGCGAAGGAAACTCCACACGCCCATCATCACGCGCTTGGCGTGACCCGGGTACTGCTTCTTCATCGATACCACCGCCATGCGGTAGGAACACCCTTCGGGCGGCAGGTAGAAGTCGACGATCTCGGGAAACTGCTTGATCAGGATCGGCACGAACACCTCGTTCAATGCCACCCCGAGGATCGCCGGCTCGTCCGGTGGCCGGCCGGTGTAGGTCGAGTGGTAGATCGGCGATTCGCGGTGCGTGACCTTCTCGATGGTGAACACCGGAAAGTCGTCGACCTCGTTGTAGTAGCCGGTATGGTCGCCGAACGGCCCCTCGGGCGCGGTGTCGTTCGGGTACAGGAAGCCCTCGAGCACGAACTCGGCCGAAGCCGGCACCTCCAGGTTCGACAGCAGTGCCTTGGTCAGGCGGGTGCGCTCGCCGCGCAGCAAACCGGCGAACGCATGCTCGGACAGGGTGTCCGGCACCGGCGTGACCGCCCCCAGGATCGTGGCGGGGTCCGCCCCCAGCGCCACCGCCACCGGAAACGGCTCGCCCGGGCGCTCGCGCGTCCAGTCGGCGAAGTCCAGCGCCCCCCCGCGGTGCCCCAGCCAGCGCATGATAGTGCGGTTCGGGCCGATCACCTGCTGGCGGTAGATGCCCATGTTCTGGCGCTTCCTGGTCGGTCCGCGCGTGATCACCAGACCCCAGGTGATCAGCGGTCCGGCATCCCCGGGCCAGCAGGTCTGCACCGGCAGCCGCGACAGGTCCACCTCGTCCCACCGTCCGGCCTGGCACTCGGCGTTGCGCACCGTCTTCGGTGCCATGTCCAGCACCTTCTTGAACACCGGCAGCGTCTTCCAGGCCTCGCGCATGCCCCGCGGCGGGTCCGGCTCCTTCAGGAAGGCCAGCAGCTTGCCGATCTCGCGCAGCGCCTCGACCGACTCCTCGCCCATGCCCAGCGCGACGCGCTTCGGGGTGCCGAACAGGTTGCCCAGCAGCGGCACCTCGCTGTCGACGGGATTCTCGAACAGGATCGCCGGCCCGCCCGCGCGCAGCGTGCGATCGCAGATCTCGGTGATCTCCAGGACCGGATCGGCCGGGCGCGTCACGCGCACCAGCTCGCCGCGCGATTCCAGCCCGGCGATGAACCCTCGAAGATCGCGATACTTCATGCCGCCATCAGTCCCGCCTGGCGCAGCAACGGCTCGATGCTGGGTTCGCGACCGCGGAACGCCACGTAGGACTGCATGGCGTCGCGCGAACCGCCGCGTTCCAGGATCTCGGTACGAAACGCCTGCCCGGCGGCCCGGTCGAACAGGCCGTCCTCGGCGAAGCGCTCGAACGCGTCCGCGGACAGCACCTCGGCCCACTTGTAGCTGAAGTAGCCGGCCGCGTAACCGCCGGCGAAGATGTGGCTGAACGCTTCGGGGAATCGGTTGAACGCCGGCACCGGTGCCACCGATACCCGTTCGCGCACCGTGGCCAGTGCCTGGCGCACGTCCACCGCGCCGCCGTCGTCCGCCGCACGCGAACGGCGATGGATATCCAGATCGAACAGCGAGAATTCCAGCTGACGCACCAGCGCACTGGCGGCCCGAAAGCCCCGAGCCGCCCGCAGCTTGTCGAGCAGGCTGTCCGGCAACGGGTCGCCGGTGCGGTAATGCCCGGAAATCAGGTCCAGCGACTCACGCTCCCAGCACCAGTTCTCCAGGAACTGGCTGGGCAGCTCGACCGCGTCCCACTCCACCCCGTTGATGCCGGAGACCCCGGGAGCTTCCACCCGGGTGAGCAGGTGATGCAGTCCATGACCGAACTCGTGGAACAGCGTGATGACCTCGTCATGGGTCAGCAACGCCGGGTCGTCACCGACCGGGGGCGTCAGATTGCAGGTCAGGTAGGCGATCGGAACCTGCACGCCTCGCTCCACCCGCTGACGCGTGGCGCACACGTCCATCCAGGCGCCGCCGCGCTTGTCGGCACGGGCGTAGTTGTCCAGATAGAACTCGCCGCGCAGCTCGCCCCGGCCATCGAGAATGCGGTGCAGCGTCACGTCCGGATGATAGACCGATGCCCCCTCCACCGTCTCGATGCTCACGTCGAACAATCGGGAGACCACCTCGAACAGGCCTGGAATCACCCGGTCGGCCGGAAAGTAAGGCTTCAACGCCTCGGCCGACAGGTCGTAGCGATCGCGCCTCAGACGCTCGGCAACGAAGGCGATGTCCCAGGCCTGCAGTTCGGCCAGGCCCAGCGTGCGCTGCGCGAAGGCTTCCAGCTCCGTCTGTTCCTGCCGGGCCGCCGGTACGGCTCGGGTGGCCAGATCGTCCAGGAAAGCCTGCACCTCGTCGGGACCGGTCACCATCTTGGTGACCATCGACAGCTCGGCAAAGTCGGTGAACCCGAGCAGCGCCGCCTTCTCGGCGCGCAGTGCCAGGATGCGATCGATGCGCGACGCGTTGTTCCGGGCGGCATGGGGTTCCTGCTCTTCGATCGGCTGACCATCGGGCCAGCGGTCCGAGGCCCGGGTGGCGAACGCGGTGTACAGGCGCTGGCGCAACGCCCGGTCGGTGGCGAAGGTGACGACCGCGTGGTAGGTCGGAAACTCCAGGTTCAGCAGCCAGCCGTCGACTCCAGCCACCCGGGCCCGTTCGGCCGCGGCCGCCACCGCGGAGGCCGGCAGCCCGTCCAGCCGCGCCTCGTCCTCGATGCGGTACCGCCACTCGTTGGTCGCATCCAGCACCGCGTCCGAGAATTCCGAGCCCATGCGCGACAGCTGCTCGGCAATCGCCTTGAACCGGGTCTGCTGATCGGCATCGAGCGAGACGCCGCCCAGCTCGAAGTCGCGCAGGTCGTTTTCCACCTCGCGCCGACGTTCGCACGACAGGTCGGCAAAGCTCGCACCGTCACGCAGTGCCCGTGTCGCCTCGTAGAGCTTGCGGTTCTGCCCAAGCTCGGTCCAGTAGCCGGTCAGCTTCGCCAGGCATCGCTTGTGCACCTCGCGCAGCGCTTCGCTGTGCATCACGGAGTTCAGGTGCGATACCGGAGACCAGAACAGCGACAAGGCGTTGTGCGCTTCGGCCTGCGGCTGGACCAGCGTATGCCAGGTCGGTGTGCCCTGCCCTGCCTGCTCGATGACCCTCTGCACCGTCTGTCGGCAGTCGAGCAGCAGCGCATCCAGCGTCGCCTCGATCGTCTCGACGTGCAACGCCTTAAAATCCGGACGCCGCAGGATGTCGGCTGCCGTCGTGTCGGATTCCGTGTCCGCGCCCTGCTTCGTCGGCTGCGTATCGGACATCTCGATCACACGTCCAGGTTGGCAACGCTCAACGCGTTGCGTTCGATGAACTCGCGACGCGGCTCGACCTGGTCGCCCATCAGCGTGTCGAACACCTCGTCCGCCGCGATCGCATCCTCGATGCTGACCTGCAGCATGCGACGGGCCGCAGGGTCCATGGTGGTTTCCCACAACTGCTCGGGATTCATCTCGCCCAGCCCCTTGTAGCGCTGGATGTACAGACCGCGCTTGGACTCCGCGATCAGCCAGTCCATCGCCATGCGGAAATCCTCCACCACCAACGAGCGTTCCCCCCTGGCCACGTAGGCACCCGGCTCCAGCATCCCGTCCAGCTTGGCCGCCAGTTCGGCGATGTTGCGATAATCGTGCGAGCGGAAGAAACGCGGTTCCAGACGCGTCTCGTACTCGTTGCCGTGCATGCGGCGCAGCAACGCGAGCGTCCAGGTCGGTTCGGCGACCGGCTCTTCATTTAATACAAGACCGACCCCATTGTCCTGCCTCGTTTCCTCACCCGGTTCGGCGTCGACATCGACAGCGGGCTCGACAGGATCGATCGGTGCCAACACCGGGACCGTGGTGGGGACCACCTCGGAGCGGTACTGCGAGTTCGCGTTCATGCTCAGGTTCAGGGTCCTGACCAGTGCATCGCCGTAGCGGGCCAGCGCCTGCTCGTCATCGAGATCACCCTCGTCGAGCGGTGCGATCCGTATCATCGTCTCCAGCACTTGCCGGCCCACGGTACGCTCCAGGCGGTTGAAGACCAGCGTGATGCGCAGGTACTCGCGCGCGAGTGCCTCGAACGCGGTGTCGCTGACCGGTGGCGCACCCTCGCTGACATGCAGGTGAGCCCCCTCCAGGGCAAGTTGCAGCAGGTAGGCGTTCAGCTCGGCCTCGTCCTTGACGTAACGCTCCTGCTTGCCCTTCCTGACCTTGTACAACGGCGGCTGGGCGATGTAGATGTGCCCGCGACGGATCAGCTCCGGCATCTGCCGGTAGAAGAAGGTCAGCAGCAGTGTGCGGATGTGCGAACCGTCCACATCCGCATCCGTCATGATCACGATGTAGTGGTAGCGCAGCTTGTCCGCGTCGAACTCGTCCCGGCCGATGCCGCAGCCGAGCGCGGTGATCAGGGTACCGACCTCCGCGGATTGCAGCATCTTGTCGAAGCGTGCCTTCTCCACGTTCAGTATCTTGCCCTTCAGCGGCAGGATGGCCTGACGTCGACGGTCCCTGCCCTGCTTGGCCGACCCGCCGGCCGAATCCCCTTCCACCAGATAGATCTCGGACTTGGCAGGATCACGCTCCTGGCAATCGGCCAGCTTGCCCGGCAGGCCGGCGATATCCAGAGCGCCCTTGCGGCGTGTCATCTCGCGGGCCTTGCGGGCCGCCTCCCTCGCCCGGGCGGCATCGACGATCTTGGCGGTGATCTCGCGCGCCTCGTTCGGATGTTCCTGCAGGAAATCGTTCATGAACTCGCCCAGTGCGGACTCCACCGCGCCCTTGACCTCGCTGGACACCAGCTTGTCCTTGGTCTGGGAGGAGAACTTCGGGTCCGGCACTTTGACGGACAGCACCGCGGTCAGCCCTTCGCGAGCGTCATCGCCCGTGGCTGACACCTTGGCCTTGGCGGCAGCGCCACTGGCCTCGATGTACTGGTTCAGCGTTCGCGTCATCGCCGAGCGGAAACCCGCCAGGTGCGTTCCGCCATCACGTTGCGGAATGTTGTTGGTGAAGCAGTAGATGTTCTCCTGGTAGGTATCGGTCCACTGCAATGCCACCTCCACCACCATGTCGTCCCGCTTGCCCACGGTGTGCAGCACGGTCTGGTGCACCGGCGTGCGCTTGCGGTTCAGGTGCTCGACGAACGCGCGGATGCCGCCTTCGTACTCGAACAGATCGGTCTGTTCGGTTCGCTTGTCGGTCAACCGGATTCGCACACCGCTGTTCAGGAACGACAGCTCGCGCAATCGCTTCTGCAGGATCTCGTAGTCGAACACGATGTTGGTGAATGTGCCCGCGCTGGGCCGGAAGTGGATCATCGTGCCGGTGGTGTCGGCGGCGCCGGTCGCCTCCAGGTCGGACACGGGAACCGACTCCTCGTACCGCTGTGTCCAGACCCGGCCGTCGCGCTGGATGCTCAGCTCCAGCCACTCGGACAGCGCGTTCACTACCGACACGCCGACGCCGTGCAGTCCGCCGGACACCTTGTACGAGTTGTCGTCGAACTTACCGCCGGCGTGCAGCACGGTCATGATGACCTCGGCGGCCGACTTGCCCTCGCCGGCGTGGTTGTCGACCGGTATGCCGCGTCCGTCGTCGCTCACGCTGACCGACTCGTCCGCGTGGATGGTCACTTCGATCTCGTCGCAATAGCCGGCCAACGCCTCGTCGATCGCGTTGTCGACCACCTCGAACACCATGTGGTGCAGGCCGGTGCCGTCATCGGTGTCACCGATGTACATGCCGGGCCGCTTGCGAACCGCATCCAGGCCCTTCAGGACCTTTATGTTGGACGAGTCGTAGCTGGGCGGATCCGGTACGGGACCGGTCTGGGGCGTGTCGTCCTTCATGAGATCGTCGCTATCGGTCATCAGCACGGTGTCTGGCTCAACCGGCTGATTGTACTACGGTTTCAATTGCCCCTCATGGAGTTCGAGCCGCAGGCCACCCACGGCATCGACGGCGGACGACAAGGTGTCGGGAATGGGGTCGGCGGCACTGACCACGCACTGGGATCCGGTATCGATCAACTGCTCGAGCACACCCGCCAGGTTGCCCGGATCGAGCTCCGCCGCCAGATCGTCGCACAGCACGATGGCCTGACGCCCCGTGGCCTCCTTCAGGCAATCCAGCTGCGCAAGATGCATCAGGTAGACCAGGACTTTCTGTTGTCCCCGCGACAGGCGTGGCCTGGCGAGCCGGCCGTTGGCTCGTATCGCCAGATCGGCGCGATGAGGACCGTCGGCGGTGGTCTTCAGTCGCCGATGCTGCTCCAGTCTTGAATCCAGGGCTTCGGCCAGCGAGAGTTCCTCCGGCCAGCCCGAACGAAGCTCTAGTTCCATGTGGAACATGAACCCCGCACGTTCCATGCGGGGTTCCACGAAGGTGCACAGCTTGTTTACATAGATCCGCCGCATCCGATCGAGCCGCTCGCCGTCGCTGACGACCGCCTCGTTCCACGAACGGACCTCGTCATCCGGGCCCCGCTGTCGCAGTACCTCGTTGCGTTGCGACAAGGCACGTCTGAACCCTCTCCAAGCCCCGGCGAACTCGTCGAACTGGTGAAAGCAGCCCCAATCGATGAATCGCCGGCGTTCATCGGGCCCTTCCTGGATCAGGCGATGGCTATCCGGAACCAACGCCTTGGTCGGCATCAGCCTGGCGATCTCGGTGATCGATGTCACCGCTCGATAGTCGAGCCGCAGCACAAGTTCTCCCTGCGCATCACGATGCAGGCCGCAACGATGCTCGCGCCCCTGTTCCGGATCCTGCAACCGACCGGCGAGCGACAGGGACTCGGCTTCGTCTGCGACATAGTCCCGTGCCTGCCGGGTACGGAACGTATGACCGGTCGCCAGGCACTGGATCGCTTCCAGCACGGCGCTCTTGCCCACACCGTTCACACCATGCAGGACGGTCAGGTAACGGTGCGGTTCGAGTTCCAACGAGACCAGGTTGCGGAAGCCGCTCGCTTCGAATCGGGTCAGATACATGATGCTTCCGATACCGGACGCGGCGGGGCAGGGTGCCTCGTCAGAGAACGCACACCATAATGGTTGTGAAGGACAGGTTGATCGATCCCGGTTGCAAAGACTGGCAGTCGGGACCGGGCCTGTGGATGGTGATGCGAATGGGCATGTGAATAGACGTGGGGATAAACAAGGGGATAGACACGGGGATAGACACGAGGATCGGCGTGGGGATCGGGAAGGGGATGAACGTGCGGATGCTTGATCGGATCATGCGCAGGACATCATCGGCCCGGATCGCGAGCAGCGCGGCTCGTGAAGCACGATGGCCGCGATCGTGCAACGACTTCCCCCCCGACGTTCGGTCGACCGTCTCCAGCGGCAGCCGATCGTGATGGTCCGTCGCGCTAGTCCGCACGGATCGTCAGGTGGTCCAACAGTCGATCGATCCGCCTGGCAGCGCACCGGGTGCGTGGGATCAGCCGGTTCACGTTCGCACGCAGCATCTCCAGCGTCTGGTCGATCGGGCGCGGCGCACCGTGGCCGGCGCGCTGGCCAGGATGGCGCATGCGGGTGGCACACGCGAGCGATACAGCGGAAGCGCTGCCGGACCACCACCGGCTAATGCTGGTGAACGTCGCCGGTGAACGTCACCGGTAAAGCGGCGGCGTTCCAGGACGTCACCTGCGCCAGCAGGCCATGGCGCCCGGCCCGGCTGCTGTCCATCCACCGCCCGTAGCGAGAGATCACCGCGAAGGGGGCCGCGGGCCGTGATCGGGCGGCATCCAGAAGCAGGATACGCCCAGTGCGCTACTCGGACACCACGCTCACGGTCACCCCCTTTCTCTGCAGGTGCTCGGGGGTGACCGGATCGTCCGGCCGTGACTCCTGACAGCCCTCGACGGTACCGAACAGCAGCCGCGGTTCACGCTCCATGCGCTTTCAGGCGAGGGCTGCGAACGTCGGCAGACCCCGGACGCCCTTACAATACAAGTCTGACACACCGGAAAAGGCGGCCGAACGTTCGCCGACGCCGACCGTCCGCGGCGTGCGAACTGGACTCCGAGCATGCGCAAGGAGGTCCGGACGAGCTACCGCGCCCTCATCGGCCGAAGATCGCGACTCGGGCTCCGACCGCGTCGGCTCGTCCAACCTACAGACGCATCGGCATGACGACGTACTTGCTGGTGCCCTCGCCACTGATGTCGGGCATCAGCAATGCGCTGCTGTTGCCGTCCTTGAGAACGATGCGCACGCTCTCGGTGTCGATCGCCCCGAGCACATCGAGCAGGTAGGTGACGTTGAAGCCGATCTCGGTCGATTCGCCCGAGTAGTCGACTTCCAGCTCGTCGATGGCTTCTTCCTGGTCCGGATTGTTGCTCGAGATCGTCAGCGTGCCATCGCTCAACGCCAGACGTATCCCGCGGTACTTCTCGTTGGACAGCACCGAGGCACGGGTCAGAGACTGGCGCAGAGCCTGGCAGTCGATCAGCAGCTCCTTGTTCCCGTCAGCCGGAATCACCCGATCGTAGTCCGGGAACCTGCCATCGACCAGACGGGTGGTCAGGCGCACGCCACCGACTTCGGCCTGCAGTTGCTGGGCGGTCAGGTGCAGACTCGCTTCGCTGTCGGTCTCGGCGCCGCCGAGCAGTCGCAACAGCTCGCCCACGCTCTTGCGCGGAATGATGGCGCGCAACGGGGTCTCGGGCGAGACTTCGATGCCGATGCAGGACCAGGCCAGTCGGTGGCCGTCCGTCGCGACGCAGCACAGCTTGTGATCGGCGATCTCGACCAGCAGCCCGTTGAGATAGAAGCGAACGTCCTGCTGGGCCATCGAGAACGCCGTTGCCCGCATGCAGGCGTGCAGGTCGGTCGCCGGCAGGCGCACCTGCTCGCCGTCGACCAACGCATCGGTGCGGGGGAACTGATCGGCGGGCAGGGTCGCCAGCGTGAACCGGCTTCGCCCCGCCTTGAGCAGGGCCTTGTCCCCGCTGAACTCCACGTCCACCCGGGCCTGTTCGGGCAGGTGCCGGCAGATCTCGAGCAGCTTGCGCGCCGGCAGCGTGGCAGCGCCCGGTTCGTCCACGCTCAGCTCGCTATCGGCACGCAGCTCGATTTCGCTGTCGGTCGCCGTCAGCGTGACCCCGGTGATGTCGCCCTCGAACAGGATGTTGCCCAGCACCGGAGAGGTCTGGCGACGTTCCACGGCACCCACGACCTGCTGGAGAGGTTCGAGCAAAGACTCACGTTGTGCACTGAATTTCATGTCACCAAGTAACGGGTTGTGAAAAGGGGATGAAAACCCCTTACTACTGTTATTAGTCTGGGACAAAATGGTGGATAAGTCATGAAAAGCGTTGCTGATCAGTGACTTGTGACAGGTATAACCCTGCTCACCAAGTCTGTATGCCTTGCTTATAACCTGTGGACAGAATCGACGGGTTTTTCAGGCTCCGCTCCGGGCGCCGACTTGTCACCCGGTTATCCACAGCTTTCCCCCTGACGGTCCACCGGTCTCTCGACCGGTCGTTTCGTCCCCTGCGCCGGCTCATTCACCCCTTGCTCGTCGATGGCCCGAGCGACGGGTCCGCGGAGCCCTTTCAGGTCGGGCACTCGCCATCTGCTCGATACCGCCGGCATTCTACGATGCCCATGCGCAGGGTCGGCATTCAGGCCGACAGGGTGCGCAGCAGGTTCGAGTAGTCCTCCCGGATGGAGGTGTCAACATCGCGCAGCTCGGCGACCTTGCGCACCGCGTGCAGCACGGTGGTGTGGTCGCGACCGCCGAACGCCTTGCCGATCTCGGGCAGGCTGCGGGTGGTGAGCTCCTTCGCCAGCGCCATGGCCACTTGGCGAGGGCGGGCGATCGAGCGCGATCGGGTCTTGGCCGACAGGTCCGCCAGCCGGATCTTGTAGTACTCCGCCACCGTCTTCTGGATGTTTTCGATGGTGACCACCCGGGCCTGAACCGCCACCAGATCGGCCAGCGCGCGGCGCGCGAACTCGATGGTGATCGGCTCGCCCATCAGCTGGGAGTTGGCGATCACCCGTCGCAGCGCACCCTCCAGCTCGCGCACGTTCGAGCGGATCTGCTTGGCGATGAAGAAGCTGACCTCGTTGGGCAGCGGCACACCGGTCTGTTCGGCCTTGCTGTTCAGGATCGCCACGCGCATCTCCAGCTCGGGAGGCTCCACCGAAACGGTCAGCCCCCAGCCGAAGCGGGTCTTCAGGCGGTCTTCCAGCCCCGCCACCTCCTTCGGATAGCGATCGCAGGTCAGCACGATCTGCTGCCCCCCCTCGAACAGGGCGTTGAAGTTGTGGAAGAACTCCTCCTGAGTCTGGTCCTTGCCGGCGAAGAACTGGACATCGTCGATCAGCAACGCATCTAGCCCTCGGTAGAACTGCTTGAAGCGGGTCATCTTGCCGTGCTGCAGCGCGCTGACCATTTCCCCCACGTAGCGTTCCGAGTTGAGGTACATGACCCGGGCATCGGGCTTGTTGCGCAATATCTCGTTGCCGATCGCCTGCATCAGGTGCGTCTTGCCCAGCCCGGACGCCCCGTAGATGAGAAACGGGTTGTAGACGTTTCCCGGCTGCTGGCCGATTCGCACCGCGGCGGCTCGTCCGAACTGGTTCGATTTTCCCTCCACCAGCGTCTCGAAGGTGAAATCGGCGTTCAGGTTGCCATCACGCCGGGTCAGTCCGGCGGAAGGCAGTACCTCGGTGCGCTCCGGGGGCGCCCGGTTGAGCGTCGCGGCAGCGGGCGCGCCCGGACCCGAGCCGGTACCGGGGCCGGTACCCGGGCCGGGCGCCGGATCGCGGAACGCATCCATGCCCGAACCGATCACCAGGTCGACGATCACCGGTTCCGGCTGCGAGAACAGCGTGACGATCTCCTGGATGCGCGGCTGGAAGTTGCTGCGCACCATGTCGCGCACGAACCGGTTGGGCGCCATGACCTTCAGGCGCGAGCCTTCGTGGGACACCTGCAGCGGGCGAATCCAGGTGTTCAGGTTCTGTTCGGACAGCTCTGCCTCGAGTTTCCCCAGGCAGTGCTCCCACAGCATCTGGCTCAAACGGTTGGACTCCCGGCGACGTATGACGGCCCGGTCGCCGGCGCGCCGACCGGTGTTGCGGGTTAACGCACCCGCGCGTCGAGCAGGCGTTCACGCACAGACGGCGCGAGCGTGCGAAGCGTGGGCGAGGACTGTATCCAGCCACCGCGCCGACTTCAATGATCCGGACGAACACGCCCGTCGGTTCGTGACGGGCGCCGGGACGTGGCGGCGATCCAGGCGTTGACCGATGCGGGCTGGCCGCATAGACTTGCGGGTTCCTTGAAAGCCAGAGCGGCTCACGCCGTCGACGCGCCTCCGTCATGAAAAGAACATTCCAGCCCAGCACCATCAAGCGTGCGCGCACCCACGGCTTCCGGGCCCGCAAGGCCACCCGTGGCGGACGCGCCGTGCTCGCCTCGCGCCGCCGCAAGGGCAGGGCACGTCTCAGCGCCTGACACCCCGGTCGGCTTGGTCACGCCGCCTGTCGGCGTGATCGGAGACGACGAGGCCGGCAGCGGACCGTCCTGCGCCTTTCCGCGCGACGCCCGGTTGCTCGACGGTGCGGCCTACGCACCGGTCTTCAAGCGCAACCAACGGTTCGGCGATCGCTTCTGGACGATCCTGGTCCATGAACGCGATGACGGCGATGCAGGCGATGCCCGTATCGGCCTCGCGATCGCCAAGAAGCGTGCTCGCCGAGCGGTCGATCGGAACCGGTTGAAGCGCATCGCACGCGAATCGTTCCGTCACCATCGGGTCGCGCTCGGCAGTCGCCATGTCGTCGTGATGAACCGGGACGCCGCGGCCCATGCATCGATGAGCGAGCTTCGTACCGGCATCGATTCGCTGTGGCGCAAGATCATCCGCGGCAAGACCGGACGATGAAGGCGCGTGCCTCCGTCGTACGCAGGGCTTGCGCTGGTACCCTTCAGCGCGCGCTGCTGGCACTCATCCGCTTCTACCGACGCTGGATCAGTCCCGTGCTGCCGCCGCGCTGCCGGTTCTGGCCCAGCTGCTCGGAGTACGCCGGCGAGGCGCTGAGCGTGCACGGGGTGCGTCGCGGCGGCTGGCTTGCCGCGCAGCGCCTGGCGCGTTGTCATCCCTTTCACCCCGGCGGCTTCGATCCGGTACCCCCGGCTCCGCCCGCCACTGACGTGACCTGACGATGGAAACCCAACGACTGCTGCTCTACCTTGCGTTCGGCTTCCTCAGCCTGATCATCTGGCAGACCTGGGTGGCCGACTACCATGCCCCCGCGCAGCCGATCGCGCGCGAGGCCGCGCCAGCCGATGCCGGCACCGCCTCGCCGCTGGACGCACCTCGGGCGCCGAGCGTGGATGGCGTGCTCACCTCCGATGGCGATGTGCCCGGTGCCTTGCCCGGCGATGTGCCCGGCGAGGACGACGCCTCGGCGGTACCGGAACGATTGGTCCGCGTCACCACCGACGTGATCGATGTGGCCCTGGATACGCTCGGCGGTACCCTGGCCGAGGTGGACCTGCTCGAGTACGGGGTCAGCATCGATCGGCTGGACGAACCGTTCACGCTGGTCAGCAGCGATCCGCTGCACTATCTGGTCGCGCAGAGCGGGCTGCAGTCCACCGAAGGGGTCGCGGCACCCACGCATCGCGAGCCGATGAGCGCGCAGAGCGATACCTATCAGCTCGCCGAGGGCAGCGAGACGTTGCGCGTGCCGCTCGAATGGGCATCCGATACCGGCATCAGCGTGACCAAGACCTTCGTGTTCACCCGCGGCAGCTACGAGATCGGCATCGAGTACCTGATCGACAACGGCTCGACCGAGCCGTACACGGTCAACCAGTACCGTCAGCTGAAGCGCAAGCCGGGTACCAAGGACGAACGTCAACAGTTCGTCAACACCTACATCGGCGGCATCGTGAGCACCGTGGAGGATCGCTACACCAAGTACGATTTCGGCGACATGGAGGACGAGAACCTGGACGTGGACGCCACCGATGGCTGGGTGGCGATGATCCAGCACTACTTTGCCGCCGCCTGGATCCCGAACCCGGGCGAAATCAACACCGCCTACAGCCGCTACCTGCCGAACGAGAACCGCTACCTGATCGGGCTGGTATCCGCACCGGTGCAGATCGCGCCGGGAGCCCAGACCACGCTGTCCACCGAGGCCTTCATCGGCCCGAAGATCCAGGACGAGTTGGCGGCGGCTGCGCCAAACCTGGAACTGACGGTCGACTACGGCTGGCTGACGATCATCGCCCAGCCGCTGTTCTGGCTGCTGAAGACGATCCATTCGTTCGTCGGCAACTGGGGTTTCGCGATCATCCTGGTGACGTTCTGCATCAAGGCGGTGTTCTACAAGCTGTCCGAGGCCAGCTACCGCTCGATGGCCCGCATGAAGCTGCTGCAGCCCAAGCTCGCCTCGCTCAAGGAGAAGCACGGCGACGATCGGGCCGCCATGGGGCAGGCGACCATGGAGCTGTACAAGAAGGAGAAGGTGAATCCGCTCGGTGGCTGTCTGCCGATGATCGTGCAGATTCCGGTGTTCATCGCGCTGTACTGGACGTTGCTCGAATCGGTGGAGCTGCGTCACGCGCCCTGGATCCTGTGGATCCAGGATCTGTCGATCCGCGATCCGTTCTTCATCCTGCCGGTGATCATGGCCGCCACCATGTATTTCCAGCAGAAGCTGAACCCGGCACCGGTCGACCCGATCCAGCAGAAGGTGTTCCAGTTCCTGCCGTTGATCTTCGGGGTGTTCTTCGCCTTCTTCCCGGCCGGGCTGGTCCTGTACTGGGTGGTCAACAACTCGCTGTCGATCGCCCAGCAGTACTACATCACGCGTCACGTGCTGGCCGAGAAGCCCGGTCGTCCGTCGCCCGCCGCCTCGACCGGCAAGCCCGGGATCATGAGCAAGCTCATGGACAGGGCGTCGGCCAAGGTCGAGACCGCCCGCGCGCAGGCCGCCGCGGGTGCGGGAGCGGCCAAGGGCACCTCGAACGTCGGCGGTGGCAAGAACGCACCCGCGAACGCACCGGTCTCGCTGGCCAAGCGCGGCGATTCGTCGCCGGGCGATGCCAACGCCGTGCAGGAGCCTGACGCGACGGATGATGCGTCGGTGGATGTTGGCACGCTCGAGCCCGGCGGTACACCGGATGCGGCACCCGCCGCGAACGCGCGCCAACCGGCTCGCAAGAAGCGCGGCAAGCGGCGTGGCAAGGGCAAGCGTTCGGGAGGCGCCTGATCGGGATCGATCCGGTAGCGCGGATCGGACCGGATCGCGTTCGCGAGCAGGGCTGGCTCCGTTGAGCCCGCCGAGCTCGAGCCCGAGTCGATGAACGATACGATCGCGGCGATCGCCACCGGTTCGGGACGGGCCGGCGTCGGTATCGTGCGGATCAGCGGCCCGGACGCGCCGCGCCTTGCACACGCGTTGCTCGGTCGCACCCTGAAACCGCGCATCGCCACCTACACGCCCTTTCTGGGCGAGGCGGCCGAGGTGCTGGACGTCGGAATCGCGCTGGGCTTCGTCGCCCCGGATTCGTTCACCGGCGAGCATGTGCTCGAGCTCCAGGGCCATGGCGGCCCGGTGGTGCTGGATCGCGTGCTGGCGCGGGCGCTATCGCTCGGTGCCCGTGCCGCCCGGCCGGGCGAGTTCAGCGAACGGGCTTTTCTAAACGACAAGCTGGACCTGGCGCAGGCCGAGGCCATCGCCGACCTGATCGACAGCGCCTCCGAGAGTGCGGCGCGTGCCGCCATCCGCTCCCTGTCGGGCGAGTTCTCGCGCGATGTCCAGGCGCTGCTCGACGATCTGGTGGCGCTGCGCGTGTGGTTGGAGGCGGCGCTGGACTTCAGCGAGGAGGAGATCGATTTCCTGGCCGATCCGGCGCTGGAGGCGCGCGCGGTGGCGCTGCTCGCAGGGTTCGATCGCGTGCTGGCCAGGGCGGGGCAGGGCCAGCGGCTGCGCGACGGACTGAGCGTCGCGATCGCCGGTCGGCCGAACGTCGGCAAGTCCAGCCTGATGAATCGCCTGGCCGGTGCGGAGACGGCCATCGTGACCGACGTGCCCGGCACCACGCGTGACGTGCTGCGCGAGGACATCGTGCTGGAGGGCGTGCCGCTGAGGATCGTCGACACGGCGGGACTTCGCGACACCGACGACCCGGTGGAGCGCATCGGCATCGAGCGCGCCCGCGCCGCGCTGGCCGATGCGGATCATCTGCTGCTGGTGGTGGCGGCCGACGATCCGCAGTTGCCGGACGAGCGATGGCCGGAAGGGTTGAGTGTCACGCGCGTGATCAACAAGCGCGACACGATCGACGGGCCCGGACTGGGCGCTCTGCTGAGCGAATTCGGTGGCGAAGGCGATTGCCTGGCGGTGTCGGCCGTGACCGGCGAGGGGCTCGATGCGTTGCGTGCCCACCTGCTGGCGCTGGCCGGCCATGACGCCACGATCGAGGGGGTCTACCTGGCGCGACGTAGACACCTCGATGCCCTCGGTCAAGCGCGCGACGCGACCCGGGCCGCGTTGCTCAGGCTGCGCTCCGTCGACCTGCCGGAGCTGGCCGCCGAGGAACTGCGTCAGGCGCAGGACGCGCTGAACCGGCTGACCGGACGATTCGATGCGGACGATCTGCTGGGGACGATCTTCGGATCGTTCTGCGTGGGCAAGTAGGGGGTTCGCGCGTGCAGGGGGACGGACCGCGCGTGCATCGGTCGGAATGTGAACTGGCCCCTGATGCTGCGGATGGCGATTCGCGGTAGGCTGCTCATCGCCTTCTCCATCAACGGTTCATACGGACATGACCCGATCCTGC
>ENA-ORXU01000355-ORXU01000355.1-marine-metagenome-genome-assembly--contig:-NODE-355-length-54856-cov-5.099107_pt1 | contig 54856 bp, 55 predicted proteins | sample MGYA00237869_ERZ511484 | MGnify/ENA metagenome assembly ERZ511484 | reverse complement strand
TCTACAAGTAGCGATCAGTGCGTCGCACGACTAGAGCGTTTAGCGACAAATGGGCTGAATACGAAAAATGATAATTTTAAACCTTCAAACCGAGACCGCAGGTTAACGAGTGTCGCGATTTTCAAGTTGAAGAACTGCTCAGATGAGAGCGAGTCCACTTTAATGAAAATCCCGGCTCGGAAACAGCTTCGCAGCCTGACTGCGCGGGTGGCGAGCCGCGCCGTGCGCGTAATAGGCAGTCACTGTTTTCTTGTCTTTCCGGCGATCTGTCTTCGGGTCGGAGCCAAGCGGGTCCGGCTTGGGCGGCTTGGGGACGTGGCTGGCCTTCTGATTGCGCGTGATGGATGTCGAGCTTTGGACAGGCGCGCGGACGTGGTCGGCGTTGTCGTGGGCGGGGTAGATGGGCTCGCTGCCGTCACCCATTTGGTCGAGCAGGTAGGACAGGTCTTCAATGTGTTCGGCGATGACATTGGTGACGATACCTTCGCGCTGGAATTTGCCTCGGACGCGCAGCAACCGACCTGCCATGACTTCGGTGCGGAACTTGGGGAAGACGCTCTGACCCCAGATGATAATGTTCGATGTCCCGCCTTCGTCCTCCAAGGTGAGGAAAACGACGCCGGACGCCGTGCCGGGTCTTTGGCGGCAGACGACGAGACCACAAACGGTGATGGGCTTGCCGTCGGGGTAATCGCGAAGGTCTGGTGTCTTTACGCGCTGGCCGATCTCTTCGGACATGAGGACAACGGGGTGCTTTCGCAAAGTTAAGCGCTGGCTGACATAGTCTGCATAGACCTCCTGGGCCTCCGTATAGACGGGCAGGTCGGGGAGGCTTTCGGGCAGACCTTCTCCGAGCCCGTCGAAAAGCGGCAGCGGCCCACCGCGTGGCAGGGCCTTCACCTGCCAGAGTGCTTCGCGGCGGTTGAGGCCGAAGGCTTGGAACGCGTCCGCATAAGCGAGCTTTGTCAGGCCGCGGTTGGATATGCCTGCCCGCCTCCAGAGGCGATCTATGGAACGATAGCCATTAGCACGCGCGGCCGTTATCCACTTGGCGTCCTCTTCCGGCATGCCCTTGATCTGTCGGAACCCCAAACGCACGGCGAGCGCGCCATTGCCGTCGCGTTCCAGCGTGTTATCCCAATAGCTGTGCTCGACGCAGACAGGACGGATTTCGATATCGTGGCGATGAGCGTCCTGGATGATCTGCGCGGGTGCGTAGAAGCCCATGGGCTGGCTGTTGAGCAAGGCGACGCAGAACACTTCCGGGTGGTGGCATTTGAGGAAGCAGGAGACATAGACGATGAGCGCAAAGCTGGCCGCATGGGACTGCGGGAAGCCATAGCCGGAAAAGCCCTCCAGCATACGGAAGGTCGATTCTGCGAAATCGCGTTCATAGCCATTGTCGAGACAGCCTTGGACAAAGCGTTCCTTATGGACCTGTATGCGACCCGGACCGGATGAACTGGCGAGGGAGCGGCGCAGGTGGTCCGCCTCACTCGCGCTGAACCCGGCGGCAATAGACGCGATCTCCATGGCCTGTTCCTGGAACAGCGGAATGCCGAGAGTCTTCTCCAACGCGGGCTTGAGGTCGTCATTCGGGTAGTGGACCGGCTCCTCGCCGCGTCTGCGCTTGAGGTAGGGGTGCACCATATCGCCTTGGATTGGGCCGGGGCGAATGATGGCAACTTCGATGATAAGGTCGTAGAAGGTGCGCGGGCGCATGCGCGGCAGGAATTGCATCTGCGCACGGCTCTCGATCTGGAAGACACCGAGCGTGTCGGCGACACAGATCATGTCATAAACGGCCGCATCCTCTTGCGGGCAGTTCGCCATCGTCAGGTCAATGCCCTTATGGGTGCGCAGCAGGTCGAACGCCTTGCGCACGCAGGTCAGCATCCCGAGCGCGAGTACATCGATCTTCATCATGCCCATGACGTCGATGTCGTTCTTGTCCCATTCGATGATGGTGCGGTCTTCCATGGCGCAGTTCTCGATCGGACAGAGCTCGTCGAGGCGGCCATTGGTGATGACAAACCCGCCCGTGTGCTGGGATAGGTGACGCGGGAAGCCGATCAGGTCGTTGGCGATGCGCAAGGTCAGCGCGATGCGGCGTGCGTTCGGGTTGAGCCCGGCATAGGCGGCGCGCTCCGGCGTCAGACCGCCGTCGCGCCAACCCCAGATTTTGGACGTGAAAGCCGTAATGCTATCTTCCGACAGGCCCAGCGCTTTGCCGACTTCGCCAAGCGCGGAGCGGGACCGAAAGTGGCGCACGGTTGAGCAGATCGCAGCGCGTTCACGACCATATTTTCGGAAAAGTTGCTGGATAACCTCCTCGCGCCGCTCATGCTCGAAATCGACATCGATGTCGGGCGGTTCACCACGCACTTCGGAAATGAAGCGCTCGAAGACCATGTTGATCATCTCTGGCCCGGCTTCAGTGATCCCGAGCGCGTAGCAGACGACGGAGTTCGCGGCCGAGCCACGGCCTTGGCAGAGGATGCCACCGTCGCGGGCGAAGCCGACGATGTCCTGGACCGTGAGGAAGTAGGGCGCGTATTCGAGCTTGGCGATGAGGGCGAGTTCCTTCTCGACAAGGCCGCGCACCTTGATTGGGACGCCGCCGGGATAGCGCCATTGTAGGCCTTTCTCGGTCAGTTGTCGCAAGCGCGTGTCGGGATCGACGCCGTTCAGGACTTCGTCCGGATATTCATAGGTCAGCTCGTCCAGACGGAAGGTGCAGGCCTCCGCAATGCGCAGCGTATTGCGGACGGCCTCGGGATAGTCCCGAAAAATCTTGCGCATCTCGAACTCGGAACGAAGCCGCCGTTCGGCGTTGAGCAGGGCGTGTTTGCCCAGATCATCGACGGTGCATTTGAGGCGAATGGCCGACTGTACATCGGCCAGCGCGCGTCGTCGCGATGTGTGCATCAGGACGTTGCCGAGGGTGACGCAGGGCAGGTGATGGGCGGCTGCCAACTCATTGATCAACCCAAAGCGGTCGTCGTCCCAGCCGTCATAATGCGGTGCGAGACCAAGATAGAGGTCGGAGCCGAATGTGTCCTTGAGCGGCGGAATATGCGCTTGCGCGCGGACGGGGTGCTTGAGGATGAGGACGATGTCCTCAAGGTCGGACAACACATCGTCCATATGGAGCTCACACTCGCCTTTCTCGGCGCGTCGCTTCCCGACCGTCAGCAAGCGAGTGAGCTTGGCATAGGCCGTGCGCGTCTTTGGGTAGGCCAGGAGTGTCGTGCCGTCTTGAAGGATAAGCCGTGTTCCGACGCGGAAGTCGACATCGTTATCGCGTGCGGATGCAAAGGCGCGCACGACACCTGACAACGTGTTGGTGTCGGCTATGCTGACCGTGTCGAGACCGAGTTCCTTGGCGCGGCAGACCAACTCGTCCGGGTGGCTTGCACCCGTCAGGAAGGTGAAGTTGCTCGTGATGTCCAACTCGGCATAGGGCATCAGGCGCGCAGCAGACTGAGGCGCGGCTCGCGCAGAAACTCGCCGCAGATGAACCAGTCTATCTCACTCGGTTTCGCAAATGTCATCAGCCAGAACAGGCGTCCACACACCGTCTTGGCCCGCCAGTAATCGCGGGTCTGCGCTTCGAAGATGGTCTGGGGCTCGTCCCATGGAACCGGGCTGATCCGTTCACGGCCCTTGGCATTGGAAACGTCATAGGTCTTTCCGCGCCACGTAAAGCGAGCAGGGGGCACACCCGGTTGTTCGATACGGATGTATTGCGGGTGGAAGACGACCTCGGGACGTGGGTAGGTGGTAAGGTCAGGTTCGGTTTCTGCCGGACCCTGATCGACAACGGGGACGAACAATGTCTCGCGTTCCGGTGTGTGGCCGGACCCTAGTCGCGGTGAGTAGAGGCGATCAAACCCGAGCCGATTGCCGAGCGTCGTCAGCGTCTGATCGACGGCATCCTGTTGCGCTTCGATGGCGTCGCCAGCCTTAAGTTGGGTATGGCAGAAAATCTCGGTATTTAGCGCTTCCAGCCGAAACTGGTCCGCCCCGAACTCCAGCTTGATAGTCTCGATAGGGCGCTCGAACTGGCGCAGGATGGGAGGCACATCTCGCGACGGCGTTGCGAAGCCGATGGACCTGTAGTGCTCGCCCGTATCGACACAGCGCACCGTCAGCTCGAAACCGCGTGCGGCGTAACCTTTCTCATCAAGCCGTCGGCAGACCCGCTCTGCCAGCCTGGCGAGGATGGCGGCGACGCCTTCAGTTCGCGCGACGGGTTCGGGCAGGGTCATACGTGCCACAAATGTCGGCGGTGCGGCGTGGGGAACGATGGGATCAGCGCGATGTCCGCGCAGCTCGTCCAAAGCGGCAGGCAAGCGCACGGAGAACCTCCGCGCGAGTTCAGAGGACTTGAACCGCCGCAGATCGCCGATGGTTTTTGCGCCGAGTTTGCGGAGATCATCGGCGACGGACGCGTCGAGCTCGAGCGCCGCGACGCTCAGGACATCGACTTGTTCATGCTCGCGTTCGGCGTCGCTGATGGTGATGTCGCTCTCACTTTGCCGCGCAAAGCCTCGCGCTGCGCGGCGGGTGTTGGCGATGCCGATGCGAGCGGTCATCTTTAGCTCAGATGCCTCTCGGACGATCAGCTCTGCCATCTCTTGCTCGCCCTCAAAAAGATGCGCGCAACCGGTCACGTCGAGCACCAGTCCGTCCGGCGGGTCGAGCGATATGCGAGGTGAGAACTTGTCCGCCCAGATGTGCAGCGCAGAGAGCAGTTTGCCTTCGCGGAGCATGTCCTGCGGTTCCGTTAACAGGTCCGGCGCGATGGACTGCGCATCCGTCAGGGTCGTGCCCGGCCGCACGCCAGCCTTATTTGAAGCCGCGTTCATACAGAGAATCCGGTCCGTGCTGCCGATGCGCTCCGTCACGGCGAATGCGCCCCACAGGCGTGGGTCGTCACGCCGGCGCCATCGGTCGAGCGGGAGCTGTGGCAGCCAAAGCGCGAGGCAGCGTCGTGAGACGGAAGTGATCATGGTCAGGGCGGGGTCCAAAGGTTTGCGGGGTTAGGTCAGGCGGGGTTGTGAGCATTGGGTCAGGATCGCCGCGCACGGACCAACACCCGGATTTGCCCCGCTTGTTTTTAGTCAGACTCCATTGCCAATCGTGGCTGTTGGTAGCCGGGTCGCACTGCCAGCGTGTCTGCGCCGCAGATGATTGGGCACGGCGTTCGATAACAACCAGTCCGATCGTGCCTCCGGCTTGCGACGCAATCTGGAGACGGCGGCTCTCGAATAGGTCTGGGCCTGTTGCGATCTGTAGGACCACGAGGCCTGCGCCGCGACAGCGTAGAGCTTCTTCCGCCGCCCAGAGACTTTCGCCTCTGTTGGCGACCTCGATGCAGACGAGGTGAGACGGATCCAGATAGGGTCTGAGTGCTCTTGCCCTGAATGCGCGGGCTTTACCGTCCGTCGCCACCCAGAAGGTCAGACCGTCCGTCTTGGCTGCGAGCGTCAGGGCGAGGGCGCGCGCTGAAGGCCCCTCGGCTTCGTGGACACGCTGCGTCGCAATCGGATGCAAATCAGCTAGATGGATTCCGGGCTTTTGGGTCCGAAACTCGGACCCCGACATGATGCCGACTGCATCACCTATGTCGGACAGGGTTGACATAAGTTCTGGCTTTGTTCCTTTTCTTTGGGGCGAGTCAAGGAAAAGAGGAATTTAGTCCTACAAAACGTGTGAGTAAGATGATATGTTTAGTCAGAGTGCTTAGGGTGACAGTCGATGCCTCCTGACCGAACTCGCACGGGTTGGGGAATGATGGAGCGCTCTATGAGACGATTACGCCTTGGTCTTCTTTTGTGCAGCGCGGTTTTCGCAGCCTGTTCGCCTAGTGATCCCGCACCCGAACCAGAGCGCATCTCTGACGCAATCCTGATGAAAGCGTTGAACTCGACTTATGCAGACAGACGCGAATGCGTGCAGATCGGCACTCGACCGAGAGAGGGCGTTATCGCGCAAGCGCCGTCCATTCGTCCGAACGCTGGCCTCGATGTCTTGGTCGACGAAGGATTGCTGACGCGGACCTTGGATGGGATTGCCCTGAAGTATGCTTTGACCGAGGCTATTAAGCCCAAACTCGAAAGCGCTGAACCTGGACAGCCATATAGCGGCGGAATCCCGAAGCTGTGTATCGCTGACGTAAAAGTTGCAGACATTGTATCATTCACGGAACCAGCTGAGACGTTCGGGTCGGTCGTCTCGAATGTTCGCTACACGACGCGGCTCACCAACATAGAACCTTGGGCCGCGACCGCGTTTCCAGACCCTGATTTTGCCTCCCAGCTCGCAGGAGACGTCAGAGGGGCTTCGTCGGACATGCTTCTCACGGATGAAGGTTGGAAGTTACAGAGTGAGTTTCAACGCTAGGTCAGGGGTTCGGACGACCTGCCTTCCCGGAGCGCGCTTAGGCGCGCCCATCTATTTGGCAGGTAACCACGCTCTCGTCGCTTCGCGACCCGAGCCCCAAAGAAGGGTCTCGTCCCTGTCGGGGAACGATCGGGCGTAGCTGACGCGCATCCGCGCGAAAGGTCATGCAGAGCCGCTGTCGCGGCGCAGATTTGGCCCGCCCCCTTCGCTGCGCTCCGGGCCGTTCGAATAGGGGTCTTCAGAGCGTCTGTGTGTGACTGCGGCCTGCACCCCCGACGACGCTGCGCGGGCCGGAGGTGCGATGCCGCGCGCCGTCTTTTCCCTATCCGGTCTGCCGCTTCTCTCGCTTCGCGAGGGCCTTGGCAGAGGCGGGCTCGCCAGCGGCTTGCGACACGCTTCGCGGGTCGGTCCGCTGGCACGCGATGACGCGTACCCTCCATGTGAAAACAGGGTCCACAAGCTGTCCATAAACAGCTGAGGTATCCCCACTCGTTCACGTGGCCAAGGCGTCAGGATCGTTCGTTTCCCACGGCATCCGGAGTGGGCGACAGGCCGGGATGGCACGGGGCGGTCGCGCCGGAAGGGCGGCGGGTCCGATTGTCGTCTGTGTGTCTTTGCTCTCCTACCTTAGCCCGTCCCGCGCGCCCTATCACCCCGTGCCGACCCGTCCTTCCTAGCCGCCCACCCCTCCTGCCGAGGGAAACTGTGCGGGGCGGCGGAGCAACGGAGAGCGAGCATGACCACCCAGACCCCGACACCCAGACGAGAGACCGACGCCGGACCTGACGGTCCGGGCGCGGCGGTCGTTGCCGCCACGCTGGCGCAGACGAAAGAGCAAAGCGCGCCAGCCCGTGCCGACCTGTCAGGCGAATATCCGGCAATTTATGTGGCCTGCCTTGCGGCCTATAATAACGGCATCCTGCACGGCGAGACCATTCGGGCCGAGGACGCCGACGACATGCGCCGCGACACGCGCGCCATGCTGGCGCGCAGCCCGATACCCGACGCCGAGGAATGGGCCATCCACGATTACGCGGGATTCGAGGGCGCGCGCATCGAGGAATACTCTAGCTTCGAGAGCGTGGCGGAGATTGCCGCCTTTATCGAGGAGCGCGGCGAGGTCGGCGCGAAGGTGCTGGAGCATTATGGGCAGGACTTGGACGACGCCCGCAAGGCGTTCGAGGACTATCGCGGCGCTTTCACCAGCCTTGAAGGCTACGCCTTCGGCGTGGTCGAGGATTGCGGGCCGGAGGTGCCGGAAGCGTTCCGCCACTATATCGACTGGGCCGCGATGGGGCGAGACATGGAGCTTAACGGCGACGTGTTCACAGTCGACGCAAACACGGGCGAGCACGGCGCGCGCGAAGTTCACGTCTTCGGGGGGCACTGATCCATGCCCTATTTTCTGCTCTATACCGAGACGCTGAATCCGCATGTTGCCGAGAGCTACCGCTCGGTCATTCGCCGCGCCCGCGCCTACCTGAAATGCCGCGACCGCAACGCGCCCGAACTGCGCGAGATGCGTAAGGCATTCTATCGCGCGGTCACCTTCCACCACTTCCAAGCGCGGCGCGTCGTGGCGTCGATGGGAGGGCTGTAGTCATGGCCTTTTCAAAGACATTCGACCGCTTCGTCTGCGAGGGCGACACGATCACGGCGCAGGTGGACGGCTACGCCGTCATGGCCCGCGTCGTGCGCGATGACATTCCCGACGCGCCGGACAAACGGCAGGACGGGTTCTGGCCAACACTGGACCCGCAGGACGCGGGATTCATGGGCGCAGAGAAAACAAAAGCCGACCTTGAGACCGCGAAGGCGCGGGCCAAAAGTGTCATGGACGCATGGGAAGCGGACGAGTGGTTCTATTGCGGGATCGTCGTGCGCGTTTCCCGTGCGGGCGTCACGCTGGACGACCACGCGGCGAGCCTGTGGGGCATCGAGGCGAACTACCCCGATAGCGACAATGCCTATCTGACCGAGGTCGCCTGCGAGCTTGCGCCGGAGGCTATCGACGCCGCGCGGGTCGCGCTGGCGACACTGTGCGCGGGGTGCAGCTTTGCGGATGCGGAGGCGTTCGCATGACCACCTATATAGTCCATTGGCTGGAAGGCGGCGCACACACGCCGTCCGAGACCACCCGCGCTGATAACCTGACCGCCTGCGGCGCGTCGGTTCACGCGCTTGCGCTGGCGTTCGCCAGCGATCTGGCGAACGCCGACGACAGTCCCGAGGACTTCGCCGCGCGCGTTCAGCGCGACACGCTCGCAGAACTTGCCCGGCTTGTGCCGGGGCGCGCCGAGGACCCCCACGCGCCCAGCGTCGTCGTGGACTTTCCCATCCGCTTGCAACGGTGCGGTACGGTCTGGGCTACGCCCTGCATGGTCGTCGTGCCTGTCCAAGCGGAGGCCGTCCAATGAGCGCCGCCACGACATCCAAACCCACGCCGATGATGGCGCAATATCTGGCTATCAAGGCCGAGGCGGGAGCAGAGACCATACTGTTCTACCGAATGGGAGACTTCTACGAAGTGTTCTTCGAGGACGCGGAACGCATGGCGTCGGCGCTCGACATTGCCCTGACCCGTCGCGGCAAGCACGAGGGCAAGCCCATCCCTATGGCAGGCGTTCCCGTCCATAGTTCGGAAGCCTACCTCGCGCGGCTTGTGAAGGGCGGGTTCAAGGTTGCCGTTTGTGAGCAGACGGAGTGTCCGAGTCAGGCGAGGCAACGCGGCCCAAAAGCCTTAGTGCGGCGCGAGATTATCCGCGTTGTCACGCCGGAGGCGGCGGCAGAGCCGCCGCCAGACAAGCTGCCCGCGACCGAGACCACGCCCGAAGGCGAGCAGACGCTCATGCACGGGGTTGCCCCCGTGACCTTGCGCCAACGGCTGGACGCCGTGGGTGCGCGTCCCCTCACGGCGGGGCCGACGGCCCGCCAGTTCTGGGGCGCGGCCCCGAAATCCCAAGCCCCCTGCGATCACGGACTCTTCGATGAGGTCGCCCGTGCGCAGACAGACCTGATCGACCTCATCGCAATCCTACCCAACCCCGAAGGAGCCTAGACCATGTCAGCCCAACAAGTGAAAACCCGCCCGCAAAGCGTTCCGACCGCCAAATCTAAAGCCAAGCCGAAACGCTTGCCCGCGCCGCCCCGTCTCAAGGCGGCGAAAGACAAGTCCAAGCCCCGCAAGGTCTTGGACACGGCGCAGGACGTTCAAGTCATTCCGCTCGCCAAGCTGCACATATCGAAACTAAACATGCGCCACGGGTCGGACGCGCCCAACATCGAGGACATCTATCCCAGCATTCTGGCGACAGGCGTGAATCAGTCTCTGCTGGTGCGCAAGGAATGCAAGGGGTTCGGCATCATCGCCGGACGGCGGCGCTGGTTTGCGCTGACGCGCAAGGCCGAAGAGACGGGCCAGCCTGTGACCGCGCCGTGCATCGTCATGGCGTGCGGTGACGACATCGCGGCCCGCGAGGCGTCGCTGTTGGAGAACGTCGCGCGCCTCCCATCGACGGAGTTGGAGCAGTTTGCCGCGTTCAAGGCACTGTCCGACGAGGGCGCGACAGCAGCGGAGATTGCGACAACGTTCGGCCTGACCGAGCTTCGCATCAGCCGCGTCCTCGCTCTCGCCAATGTCCATCCCGACATCCTCGCGCTCTACGCCGACGACGAGATCGGACGCGAGTCCATCCGCCATATGACAATGGCGACCGAGGCGCAGCAGGCCGCGTGGCTGGAGCTTTGGAAGGGCGACGACTACGCGCCGCAGAACTACCACTTGAAGGAATGGCTCACAGGCGGACGCCCTATCCCCTTGAGCGCCGCCTTGTTCGACATCGACAGCTATCCCGGCAATATCATTGCCGACCTGTTCGGTCGCGAGGAGGGGAGCGGCTACTTTCAAGACGCGGAGCTGTTCTGGGAGCACCAGAACACCGCGATTGCCGAGTGGGTCCGCGCCCTGAAAGCGGAGGGCTGGAACAGCGTCACTGTGCTGGACAAGGGCGAAAGCCTGAACTCTTGGGACTACGGCAAGCGCACTCAAGAGGCGGGTGGCAAGGTGTTCATCGAGGTCGGACACGACGGGTCAGTGAACGTCCGCGAGGGCTTGCTTGCAAAGACGGACATCAAGCGCATCGACGCCATTCTCGGCACAGGCAAGGCGCAGGACGGCGCATCTAAACCCACAACCGCCAAGCCGGAGATGTCTGGCCCCGTGGCGGAGTATGTCCGCCTGCACCGCCACGCCGCGACGACGGCAACCCTGCTGGATCATCCCGGCGTCGCCTTGCGGCTTGCCGTAACGCATATGCTGGTCGGGTCATATCGCTGGACGGTGGAGCCGCAGAAAACCACGAGCCGCAAGGACAGCACGACCGAAAGCGTGGCGAGCAGCCCAAGCGCTGTCCGCGTTGCGGACGAGCGCCAAGCGGTCTTCGACCTGCTGGGGCTGGACGCCCCAGAGCAGTATTACGGTGAGGGAAAGCGGCTTGCCGCGAATGACTTCGCGAACGTTTTTGCGTCCCTGCTGGCGCAGGAGGACGAGACCGTGATGCGAGTCATGACGATGACTATGAGCCAGACACTGTGCGCCGACGAGGATGTTGTGGAGTCAGTCGCGGCTGTCATCCAGCCCGACGTGCCTGCGCTCTGGACGCCGGACGATGCGTTCTTCGACATCATCCGCGACAAGCGCGTTATCAATGCAATGGTGGCTGACATCGGCGGAAAAGCGATGGCCGACAGCATGGTCAGCGAGACGGGCACAAAACAGAAGACTGCCCTGCGCAATCGCATGGACCCGAACGTTGTCGGCAAGGACACTGCTCAGCCGGGCTGGCGTCCGCGCTGGATGCAGACGAGGCCCGCGCACTACATCGACCGCGCGACGTGCCCGCCCGCGCTAGCCGCATTCGCGGCTGCGAAGGTCGTGAAACCCAAAGCAGAGGCCAAACCCAAAGCCAAGCCAAAGGCCAAACGCAAGCCCAAGACAGGAGCCAGCGCCTAGCGGCGCGCTCCAACCGAACGCGCTCCGCAGGATTCTCTCCATTCCTTAGGGAGCGACAGGGCTGCTCCGACACTGAAAGCGCAAGCCCGCCAGAGGCCGTCCGCAAGGGCGGTCTCGTGGTATGGAAGGTCCGCGCCCAAAGGGGCGCGGTCATCCTTGTTTGGGGCGCGGCTTATGAGATCGAGCGGGCGCACGAAGCGACCGCCCGTCGCGGGGCCGAGCCCGTCTGTGGCGGTCAAGACTGGCCCCTATTGCAGGTTCAAGAAGGGGCTAAAGCGGTCGTAATCGTCTTCCACCGAGGCGGGTTGGCGCAGACATCGACCGGGCCGATGGCGGGTTAGGCCAAGGTCAGGAAGGCGGCAGTATCTGTCCGGTTTCTGCATGTCTCCACCAGCCAACGCCGGGTACGATCCCCGCGCCCTCGCTGCCTGCCAGAACGGAGGAAGCCGGACAGGCAAGGCTCTGCTCATGTCTTGCGTCCGTTGGCGACAATGCGGCTGGTGTGGCGCTAGGGTCAGCAAGACGAAAGACCGCGTGCCCTCATATCCGGCATCATTAGGTTGTGCCGTCGGGCCGCCGAGAACGCTTGCCAAGGTCCACATCACCACATGATTTCTTTACGCAGGAAGAGGACCCAATGCCCTGTTGACACCCTGACCTGAGCGTCACGTCAGGCCCGGCCAACGGGCTCCGGCCACTGATTTCCCCTGCGGCCCTGAAGGAGGGCCGCATTCCTCGCGAAGCAAATCAGCGTCCTCCGCCCGCCTTCCACTTCGTTCCAGCCCTTCGGGTGACCGGTCCTGCCGCGCCGCTCTTTACGGTCGGCGTCAACAGGGCATCGGGTCCTCGCGACATCAACATATGGAGATATGAACCATGGCAAACGCACTCGGCTACGTCACAACCACCGAAACCGGATATGAGGGCACGCTCGCAATGCTGACCCTGTCCACGCCCATCCGCATCGTCGCCAACGGTCGCAAGACGCGGCCCAGCCAGCCCGACTTCCGGGTTTTGGCAGGCAGCAAGAGCGCGGAGATCGGCGCAGGCTGGATGAAGACAGCGGAAAGCTCGGGCAAGGACTACCTGTCCCTGACCTTGGCCGACCCCGCCATCGGCCCTTCCAAGGTCTACGCCAACCTCGCCCCGGTGAAAGACGATGACGACCGCTTCGTCCTGCTCTGGAACCCGAAATAGGGACTAGCCCGGATCGCCACAGACCGCTCGGCCCCACGCCGGGCGGTCGCTTCATGCTTGTATTCGAGATTGGCAAAGGGGGCTGTCGCCACACTGTTTATCCGCCACGCTGACTCTTTTTTGATTCGTCTGTTTACTTTTATAGGACAATGTTCCTATTTTGTTCTGGAGGCGTGACGATCTCGCCTGGAGGCTGAGTGATGGGAAACGACGAACAAATTGTGATGTCGGACGCGGCGTGGGCGTGGGAAGGACTGCGTCGCAATCCTGACTACAGGCGAGCTTGGAGACATCATGCATCACAGGTTCCGACACTCTGCGACAGACGCGCCAGCCTACGGTATCTACGCTATGAAAAGCCGTTTCTAGAAGCGGAGGTTTTTGGATTAGTCGGCTTCGCTGACCCCGATCATTCGGCTAGCGAAGTTCCTGTCTTCTGGCTTCCGAACCTTTTTTGCAGGACGCTTGAAGTCAGCTTGTCCATAGCTGACGAGGACAGACCCGACGGCTTCTCGCTCGCGTCTTTGAAGTGCTGCCCTATCGTTTTGGACACGCCGGACGGGCAGAGGCATGTGCGGTTGGGCGGTCACGACTTTTGGATACAGATGGTCAGCGAAGACCTCGTCGCACTCGATGACGAGACCCGTATCGAAGTCCGATTGACCGGGACAGATGCATTCCCGGAACGCATTGTCAGTGCGGAGCAACTCTTCTCACTCCATCGGTCTGACGATGGCTTCCCCGCACCTGCAAAGCGTCCGCCCAACCGCGAAAAACTTATGGAGGGGTTGCTCGCTTGGGACATCTATTCCGGTGAAGGGGGACGCAAAGGAAGTCTAAAAGACATTGCCGTTGCGTTGTTTGGTAAAGAGAGGGTCGACGCCGAATGGGCGTTTAACCGGTCGCTGAAGAACCACGCCGTTCGTGCGCGCGACCGCGGTCGTGCCTTCGTTCGAGATGGGTATCGCGACTATCTTCGACGTGCGACATTCTAGGGGTATCGGAATCGTGAATCCCGATTCCGATACTTCCGCCATCCTCAAGACTAGGAATATAGTCCTTTCATAAGCTCCCATCGGCGTCTCCCGATGGCTCACACTGAAAGGAAAGATAATGGCGAAAGCTGCACAAAGCCCGTTTCTGACGGTCGAAGAAACGGCTGAATATCTACGGATGAAAGTCTCGACATTGGACGCCATGCGCTGGCGCCATGAGGGACCGACCTTCCGCAAACACGGCGCGAAAGTCCTGTATCACCGCGACGATCTCGACCTCTGGTCTCGCTCCCAGCATGTCGGTGATACGCTCGCTCCGGCAAACGACCGTGCCGATAATGACCAGTAGCGCCTATACGGTTGCGGAAGTCTACCATCGTAAGAACCGTATCAATCACCGCATCCTTTTCGGAAATATCGAACGCTATGTCCGACTGGATTGGCAGCGCAGGCTAGCGGTTTTCAGGCCCGGCAGCGTATTTGGATATGAGCGCTGGCTTGCCAATCGCTATGGCACACAGTCTTGGTCCATCGTTGTCGGACAGGCGACTCCTGTCGGTCCAATCACGCGCGTTGACGGAATACATCCAGGCCTGGATGTCTGGTCGCGGACGGTCGGCAAGACTCGCGTCAAGCGTCTCTTCGAGGCGATCGATGCCATGCGCGCAGCTGGAATTTTGCCCGAACAGTTGTCGGAGCGCCGCTGGCGCGCGCTCCATTTGGCCAATCATCAAGCACAGCCTCTAGGGCCAATCCTGGAGGGCTGGGTATGCTGATCCGAGCCTTGGTCCCGCTTGCTGTCGCGGCTTTATGCGGTGCGACTCTCTATCAAATCGCGCGTCCAAGCGTGCCACGATTGATCTACAATCCGAGCGATAGCGCGCCTGTCGGGTGGTATAGACTGCACACTTCTCAAGCGGTCGGGCGCGATGATTATGTGGCCGCATATGCGCCAGCGGACGCCGCGTCGCTTGCCGTTGAGCGGCAGTATTTGCCGCCCGGTATCCCACTCATAAAGACAGTCTGGGCAACGACTGGAGAGACAGTTTGCCACCGGAATGGCGTAGTCGAGATTGCCGGGCGCGAGACCCTAGCTGTGCTCGCGCAGGACTCGATGGGTCGTCCACTCCCATCGAGACAGGGCTGTTATTCACTCTCGAAAGACGAAGTCTTTCTCGTTTCAACCGATGTGCAGACTTCGTTTGATAGCCGGCATTTTGGTCCCGTTCGGCGTGAGCAAATCTTGGTTCGCGTGGAGTATCTGGGTCGACTGCGCGGTCGCTCGGAGCGCATGGGGTCGGGTCGGAAGGCAGGGCGCGGGTGAAAGGCGCGGAAGGCAAGATAAAACAGGTCGGCCCACCCGTTGGGTAAGTCTCTGTCTGCACATCCTTTTCGGTAGGGCTTTCGCGAGAAGGGATAGGCCTACCGCTTGTTATTTTTCGCCCGTACCCCTTGCGCAAAGTGATAGGCCCACCCCTTATTTTAGCGTCCGAATGGCCTTTTTGGAGCGGACGCATGGATGACGAGTTTCGGATCAGAGTTGGACGGTCGCGCAGCGATGGACCGCGCCGACCTGGTGCGCGGCGGTACAAGGGTTTTGTCTCGTCGGTCATGACAAAGCGCGGGCGGCAATCTAGCAGGTCGCGACAGCGCACGAATGGCCGAGCGGCGCGGACGTTTCATCGTCGCGTCATCGTTCAGGCATCGATTAAGAAGATGAAGCTGGGTGGCGCTGGAAAGCTTCGCGCTCACCTCTCCTATTTGGAGCGAGAGGCGTCGCAGCGTGACGGCCAGCCGGGAAAGCTTTTTGGCTCGCGATTGTACGAGCCAGACGCCGAGGCTTTTCAAGATCGATGCAAGGGCGACCGCCACCATTTTCGCTTTGTCATCTCGCCCGAAGATGCAGAGCGGATGACGGACTTGCCGAGCTACACGCGCGAGCTTGTCAGTCGCATGGAAAGCGATCTCGGCACGCGGCTCGATTGGGTGGCGGTCGATCACTACGACACGGCCCAGCCGCATGTGCATTTGGTCGTGCGAGGAGTGTGCGACGACGGCAGAGATTTGGTGATCCCGCGCGACTACATCTCGCACGGGATGCGAGAGCAGGCGCAGGACTTGGCGAGCATCGAGTTGGGACCCGTCAGCGAACTGGAACGGCGCGCGAAGTTGGCGCGCACGATTGGGGCGGAGCGCGCGACCGAGTTGGACCGCATGATCGAGCGAGGAAGTACGGACTGGGAGTTCGATCTCTCGCAGCCCGCCCGGCCCGGGGAGGTCTGGCGCAAACAACTTCTCGGGCGTCGCTTCAAGACGTTGGGCCGGATGGGCTTGGCGGAGTATGAAGGACGCGGGAAGTGGCGCACCTCGCCCAACTTTCGCGAGACGCTGACCCGGATGGGCGAGCAGCGCGACATCGTGAAGACCTTGCACCGCGCGATGAAGAGTGCGGGCCGCGAGCAGACCATTGGTTTGGATGCGATCTTTGACCCGGCAGACGCCCATTCGCGCGCGCAGACGGGCATTGTGCAAAGCTATGGCCGACCCGACGACAGGCGCGAAGGCGGGTTCGTTGTGATCGAGACATTGCAAGGCAATCCGATCTACGCGAAGGTCGCAGAGGACGAGACGTTCGGAACCTTACGCAAAGGACAAGTCGTAACGGTCAGCCCGCACCCGCGCGGCCCGAAGACAGCAGACGTTACCATCGACAAACTCGCAACCGGGCGGAACCGAACATACAGCCCCGCGAGCCATCACCTTGAGCACAATGCCTCATTAGCGTTCGTCAAAGCACATGAGCGCAGATTGGAAGCCTTGCGCCGTCAGTCTATCGTCACGCGCAACGAGGACGGGTCATGGCGTATTCCGTCGGACTATTTGCAGCGCGCCGCAGCCTATGAAGCCGAGCGAGCAAAGCGAATGCCCGCGCCCATGCAGCGCGACGGCACCCTTACGCTTTCGCAGATGGAAACTGCCCGTGGAGCGACCTGGCTCGACAGTGCTTTGATGGACGGGCAAACCGATAAACTCCCCGAACATAGTCCCATTCACCAAGCCGCAGCAAGACGGATGCGCGTGATCCAAGAGCTTGGCGTGGACACGGACAAGGCAGGACGACCAACCAAGCGAGGCATTCAAGAGCTACGCACGATAGACTTGCAGGACGCTCGCAAGGCCGTGTCGGAGCGCTTGGGTAAGTTTCACCTGCCGACGCTCGACTTCGGTACTATGGAAGGCACGTTCACCGATACTATCGACCGACCGAGCGGGAAGTTAGCAATCGTAGAAAGGTCGCGCGAGTTCAGCCTCGTGCCGTGGCGTCCGATCATGGAGCGCAGACGCGGTATGTCGATTGTCGGGCGTTGCAGCGCGGGCGGAATTAGCTGGGATGTGACCGGACGGCAAAGAGGGCTTTCGCGATAGGCCGAAATTGCAATCTTCCCGGAACACTACGTTCCGACCCCTCTACCCTCATCTTTCCTCAACTTACTGGCCTAGTAAGTTTGGCCATCCGGTGGGACTCTTGGCAACAAGCCGGAGTTTACCCATGACCACATCCAAGCCGCGCGTGCGCGCCTATGTCGACCATGACACATACGCCAAGCTACAGTTCGCGACGAGCCGTCCGCATGTCACAATCTCGGACACAGTAAACAACGCGCTCAAAGTCTATCTCTCGGACGACTACAAGATCGAGCATGACAATGCGGTTTTGCGACGGCTCGACCAGATGACACAGCAGATGGAACGGAGCGGCCAGAAGGCCAATGTCCACGCTGAGGCGTTCGCGATGTTCGCCCGCGTCATGTTTAGATTTGTACCCATCCTACCCGACTCCGAAGCTAAGGCGGCTATTACGCGAGGCGCGGAGCTGTTCGAGCAGTTCACCGTGAATCTCAAAGCAACGCTCATGCGGTCGCCAAACCTCTTCTTTGGCGCGCTGGAAGATGTCTATCTGGATGAGAGTGCGTTCTTTACCGAAGTCGAGTTGGAGGCGTTGCGCCAAGTCGCTGTCGATGAGACTAGCCACGGGACCAGCCAAGAAGAGTGGCCGGAGGATACGAACGGTGTCTAGGGAAAGACACGCTCCAGTCACTAAAGAACGCTTGGAGCACTGCCTCGCGATACTCGCTTGCGTCATCGACAGTCAGGGAGATGCGGCGTGGCCGTTGTTCGAGCGGCTAGAGCGAGAGCTGGACAAGATGCAAAGCCGACGCGGGCGGATAGAGATGTACCTAAAAGACAGTACAAACTTTTAGCTAACGTCTTCAACGGGGGCAAATCAGACCTTATATTTTCGTCTCATTATGAGTAGGTTGCGCCCACTGATTTGGCTACCCTTGCTGATTTACCGAAGGATGACTAACGCGATACGTGTTAAAATCTAAAGAACCGAATGACGCTCCTGAACCATTCCTTGAAACCCGATTTATTAGAAGGAGATCTGGTCTCTTTTGCTTGCAGAAACTCTTCCGATTGCCAGTCTCGGATATCTGCAAAGGGATTTCCTACCTCTGTTAGAGGGTGATGGGCACAAGGGTGATTATCAAGGTAGTGGGAAATCATTGCGGGCTCGCTTAGCGTTCCCTTGTTACCATCATATACGAGCCAACGGAGTGCATTCGGCTGTTGAAACCATGGTGTTAGTAGCGTGATACCAAACCCAACGGCGGTAGATGCCAAAACGCCATTCGGCCAAATGACCTGAGGTTCTGGACCGGCCGCCCCATATTGATCGGCCTCTTCGGCAATGCGTTCGTCCGTAACGATATTACAGCAACGCAAACAATGGCCACCTGGCAAGGACTGTACAACCTGACCGGAAATAGCGAAGTGGTCATCGTCGAGTTTTATAACGACCATACCGATGTCGATGTATGGGATTAGATTTCTTCGACAGAAGCGCTCCAGTTCATCGCGCTGAGCAAATGAGTCTACGGCACCGAATATAATATCGCATTCGGAAAGCATCTCCGTCGCATCTTGCCACCGACATTTAAGAGCAGTGACTTGCGCATCTGGATTGCCACGCAGTATCTGGCGTCGCGCGATATCCACCTTCGCTGCGTTGTCGTTCAAGTCATGGATATTGATGTCATCGGGTTCACTGCCAACCAAGCGGTGACGGTTACTTTCTTCGATCACATCGTCATCAACTACGACGAAATTACCGACGCCAATATGGCTGAATTGCTGTCCAAAATGCGATCCCCCGCCGCCGTATCCGACAAGCCCCACCTTTGAGTCATGGATTACGCGCTGAGAGTTGCCACCTAGAAACGACTGTCGTGAAAAATCACTCATGGGGTACCCTCCAGCTTTCAATGCGCGGACCTATGATTGAGAATTTGCCAACAGTGCGAGGGCCGTCTTGCTTGTTCAGCCAGACATGCCCGAAGGCGGCATCATTGCTAAGAACAATCGTTCCATGCGGACACTCGGGGCAAAACTTAAAGAAATCAGGGACGAACTTTTTAGCTTCTCTCAGATCGACCCCACTAAAGCGTGGAATTCCCATTCCGCCATGTACATGAATGTGGAAGAGTGCGAGCTTCGTTTCGTGGGCCCACGCAACAGCTTTGAACATGGCATCGGGGCCTAGCATCGCGCCAACTGACGGATCCTTGAGGTATTCAGTATCGGGAACGTTTTGATAGCTATGTGCTAGCAGTGTGCAGTGCGAGTGGGTCAGTGAAAGTCCTGCACCTAGAAAACCAACCCGTTCATGCGCGTAAGGATGCGGACGCCGGAGGTCTGCACGAATGATGTGCAACAGACTGGTTGTCATCTTGAAGCAGATCATCAGGCCACCCCTCGCAGATGCGCAAGGATTTCGTCGCGCCAAGAGGACTGCTGAGGCACCTTGAAGGAAGGTGTCCACCAAGTTCGACCGACAAGGGTGTGCTGCGTCCAGTTCTTTCCACCACCAGCAGAGAATTGCCTGGCAAATAACAGGCGACTACTTCCATAACCAAGAAGATTGAAGGGCACGAACAGAGCGTCGTGGTTCGCGTCAACATCGCCGACGCGGATGCCCAATTGAGGCAGAAACACGCATTTGCAGCCTCGCTCGTCGATCAGCTGCGCGCCTGCGCAGAGGCTTTGAATGGCGGGCAGTTGATCGTCCGGGCTCATTAAGATGCTCCTCCGCATGCGGGCGTTGCGAAGAATTTGATACCGTCGAAAACGGCAATCGAATCCCCCGATTTCACCTGCACAAGCTTTCCGACGGCATTGACGTAAGACAGTGCGTATCCAGCTGGAATACCCAGTAGCGCGATGAGCTTTGTCAGAAGGTAGGAGCCACGACGAACTTCTTGTTCGCGTTCCCCATCTACACAAACCGTGACCGTGGCATCTTGGGTGTAGAACCGCTCTGTCTCTCGACCAAGAAAGGACACAATTAAAGAATCGTTGAGTGGTTCATCCGGTGCATTGGAGTTCTGACGAACAATAATCTTATGCTCGGAAACGCCAGCGATTTTGCGTAGCGCTGGTTCGCTGAGCTTCTCGAACGGCAGCTCGTAGACAATTTCGTCGATAGCAATCGCTTTGAGGCCGTCGAGTTTCCCAATGACCAAGTGCACCGGCTTATCGCCGCCAAGATCAATAACATCGTCATCATCGTGCGACTTTGTGCCGGGAAATGTCAGTTGAGATATACGGTGATTGATCGTTGGAAGACGACCCGTCTTGCGAAGAAGCTGATCTCCTTCGATGAACTGACGATCAAAACCGATCTCATGAAATTCGAGCGATTCATCTGCCACAAATGCGGAAAATTGCACCTTGCTCTGCTGGTCGGGAGGATCGGAAAGAATTGACATTGTGTGTCTCCTTATCTTTTGGCTTGATTGCCTGAAGCACAATTTGGGCATGCCCGACGATTCTCGCAATGTCAATCAGACGCACAAAAAAAAAGTGATTTCAGTGCACATTCTTTACAGCAGAAGCCACATTGTGCATTTGCTTGACAATCTTATCGTAAAAAAGGATAACTCTTGGATGGAAACATCTACATTCAACGAAATTGTCGGCGCCAATTTGCGCGACCTGAGAAAAGCCAAAGGCTTTACTCAGGAAGATTTTGCGATCCGTTCGGGGTTTTCCCGAGGAACAATCGCAAACATCGAGACAGGCCGACAAACTGCCTCAGGTCATCAAGTGTTTCACTTGGCGTCTATTCTGAGCCTATCAACCATGGACGATCTTTTTCCGGCTCTTCTTGCAGAGGATGATGGAGACGATACGGAAGTACCGATTCATGGAGAACGCGATTTAAGCGAGGCGCAGTTTGCTCAGGTTCAAGAGCTTGCTCGTAGAGTGCGCTAGGTTTGGCTATGATCCCAAGACAGCGCATAGAACGTGGTGAATGTGAAAACGCCGCAAAAGACGTTCTCGAACGGCACGGCATTGAGAATTGGCCGGTCAAGGTTGATCGTATCGCTAAGCGCGAGGGCATCAAATTACGATACTCGGCACTCGACGATGAACTATCAGGTATGGCGTTTTACAAAGACGACATAGCGGTGATTGGTGTTAACGCGCGGCACCATGTGCATCGCCAGCGCTTCACGATTGCTCATGAAATTGGGCACTTTATGCTTCATGATGACGTTCTGCGCAAAGGTATGCATGTCGATAAAGTTATCACTATGCTTAATCGTGACCCTGCGTCCTCTACAGGTACAGTCAACTTGGAGATTGAAGCCAATCAGTTTGCAGCCGAATTGCTAATGCCGCGAGACCTCATACTAAAGTATATGGAAGATGAGGGGTGGGACTACGGGCGTATCCCTGATGACGAAGCCGTTGAGGTTATGGCTCGCGCCTTCAAAGTGAGCGCAACGGCAATGACCTATCGCATTGCAAAAATCATATAGAGCTCAGTTCACAAATGGCTTTTGTTTTTTATGACACCGAGACCACCGGGACCGAGGTCCTATTCGATCAAGTCCTTCAGTTTGCTGCAATCCTCACTGATGACGACCTGAACGAAATCGACCGTTTCGAAATTCGTTCACGTCTACAACCGCATGTAGTGGCGAGCCCCGGCGCGATGAACGTAACGGGCGTAACCGCTGCACAGCTCGATGATCCAACTTATGCGAGCCAGTTTGAGATGGCTGGCCAGATCCATCAAAAACTCACGGATTGGCAGCCGGCGCATTTCATTGGCCACAACTCAATCAAATTTGACGAGGTGCTACTGAGGGCGCTGTTCTACAAATCACTGCTACCAGTGTATCTAACCAACATGAATGGCAATTGTCGATTGGACACTCTGAAGATGCTTCAGTCTGCGTCTATATATGAACCTGGCGACATTATTTACCCAACGAGGCAGAATGGTCAGGCTATATACAAACTTGACCAGCTCGCGCCAGCGAACGGATTTAATCACGCTAATGCGCATGAGGCGATGTCAGATGTAGAGGCTACAATTTTCATGTGTCGAAAAGTACGGGATTCGGCACCCGAAACATGGTCTCGGTTTTTGCGTTTCTCGAATAAGGGTTCGGTGCTCGATTTTTGTGAATCCGAGGAGGTATTTGGACTCACTGAGTTTTACTTTGGTCGAGCGCATACCTTCTTGCTTCAAAAGATCGACATCAACCCAGACAACTCGAACGAGGTTATTGCACTCAACTTGCAGTTCACGCCTGAAGACTTCACTGGAAAGACGGATGATGAAGTTGCCAGAATGCTCAAGAGAAACCCTAAGCCAATTCGCAAACTTCGCGCAAACGCTCTGCCGGGCCTTGTTGACGCAGATGATGCGCATCCACACTCCCGAATGTCGGAACTATCACTAAATGAGATTGAAGACCGAGGACGTCGATTTGCTCAAGATCCGGCGTTGAAACAGCGCTTGTTCGACATTTATATGAGTGAACAACCGGAATATGAGGTGTCTCCACATGTCGAGGAGAGGCTCTATAATGGTTTTCCACATCATAGCGATCAATCCAAATTCCAAGACTTCCACTATGCCGATTGGGCGGATCGATATATTATAGTCTGTCAAATTGAAGACGCTCGGTATCGCGAACTTGGTGAGTTTATCATCTTTTGTGAGGCACCAAAACATCTCAGCGTTGAACGCCACGCTATCTGGGAACAGTTTATTCAAGCTAGGCTTATGGGCTTAGGAGAGCCCTGCAAAGCTTTAGCGCTTCCGAAGGCTCTTCAACAAGCTGATGACTTGATATCAAATGCAAACGGTCAAAAACGTGATTTTCTGATAGACCATCGCGATCGTATCGCGGCTTTGATCGATCAACATGCAAGTGTTGCCGATGCTTAGAATTCGAGTTTAGGCGAGGCGTTCTGAACTCTAGAACATCCTCTTAGCAATCAGCCTTGAGTTCATTGTCTCTATATCTTTAGTAGAACTAGGCTCGAATATCTGAGGTCTGCTATGGGGATTATTCAGACCTCGGCGAGCTCTTCTTTCCAAGCGTAATTTTCGCAAGCTGATCCCGCCGATATGCAAGGGAGCCGCCGTCCCCATAGCTCGGTCGTGCATTGTGATGACCCATGAGTGTACAGCGCAGTCCGTAGTCCAACTCCGCTTCCAGCATACGTTTCTCGAAAGCATGGCGCAGCGAGTATATCCGGTGGTCCGGCGTCTCCAAAAGGCCATGCGCCTTGAAGTACTTCATCAGTGTATTTGAGAGCAGCGAACCCTTGTCGCGAAACTTTGGAAAGCCGTCCGGCGCGAGGCGCATGGCTTCCAGCGATACGCCGAGCAGCGGGATGTCGCGGCTGGCGGACTTCGACTTGAGTTTACGAGTTTCCGTTGGGCGTATGCGTAGGTGAGGGACTTCGGCATCGAGAACGATGTGCTCGCGTCGGAGGTTCGCGATCTCGCTTGGACGGCAACCCGTTTCAATCAGAGCGCAGAGCAGGTGTCGCGCTTCGGGCTTGAGGCCAGAGAGCGCTCCGTCCGCTAGGAGCTTTGTCTCTATCCAATCAGTAGAGAAGGGCGGTATTGTCCTATAGACGACGTTCTTAAAGCGCAGGTCAGCGAAGGGATTATCGCGCTTCGGTTCGCCTTCGTAGGCCCAGTACTCGCGAAGCAGGATGCGCAGGCTTGTGAGGTCCTTGTTCGCGCTGTTAGCGTTCATCGGCTTGGAGCCATCCTTCGGATCAACTCGCGCACCCCACCATTCGTAGAAGGCTTGCCCATCCGCGCGCGTCACATCGGACATCGGCTTGTCGCCGCGAAGCCTGATGAAGTTCTGGACGGCGCGGTTCTTCACCTTTCGCCAGTTCTTCCGCTGCGCCGGAGACTTACCCTTGAGGTCGCCGACCGTGATCTTGTCGCAATAGAGTTCAAACGCCTCGCTGATCTTGATTGACGTCTTGGGAGCCGTCCCGATTAGCGCGTCAGTCTCCGCAATCTCTTGAGGCTTTCGGAGGCTGCTTTGCAAAGCCTCTATGCGAACAAGAAGTTCAGTCACGTCAGATTTGTCCGACGCCAGCTCTTCGACGGGCGTGTAGATGAAGCCTCGTGCAAAGGCGCGAGACTTGGCGGCGCGATAGCGACGCATGGCTGAGCTGGATGTTGCCGGAGCGTCATAGGTGGCCAGTGAAGACCATAGCTGTTCGTCGGCTTCGGCCAGACTGTCACGCCGTGCGCGGGCGACTTCTCGCGATCCGGTTTTTAAGGCCAGCTTAATGACATCGCGATTGTCCACGTCGCGGAAGCGCAACGGCACACGCCGGACGTAGTACCAACGCCCTTTGCGCTGTTTCAGATACTGATCGAGGTGCCTCATTTCAGACATGCGTATAGCCCATTTTGTAGCCCATTACGTGGCCCAAAATGACAGGAAATAATAGTGTGGAGGGGGTTAGATGAGGGAAAACGTAGGGTTTACAGTAACCTACGCGATCGTCGATCTAAAATAGTGGTGCCCCCACACGGACTTGAACCGCGGACCCCCTGATTACAAATCAGGTGCTCTACCAGCTGAGCTATAGGGGCGCTGCTTTTGGTAGCGGGGGCGCTTTAGCGGAGGGGAGAGGTAGGCGAAAGGGCTGGATGCAGATTTTTGCGAGGGGTATCGCGAAAGGTCTTTGCCAAAGGCTTTACTGGTGGGTTGCCAGGCGGGTTTCGATGGGGATGTAGTCGATGCCATAGCAAAAATAACGGTTGCTGGATACGGTCTGGCCTGCGGCGATGCGCCAGATGGGGTCTGATCGGAAGCCGAGGGCGGTGATGTCTTGTCTCGGAATGAAATTGGGACTGTTGGTTCCGTCATGGGTTGTGGTGTCGATGACGTTGTGATGAAATCGGGGCATGTGGCAACGACGCGACCGTTTTGGAGGGCGACAAGGGATTCGTTCTTGATGAGAAGAGTCAGGGTCTCGCCCGCGAGCTGGCCAGAGTCGTCAAGGGTGAGTGCGCCTACGAGGAAGCCGTTGGCGTCTATACGGTCATAGCTGGCGACGGATCCCGTGAAGAGTCGATAGCCGTCGCCGGCGATGCTAGCGGCCTCGATAAGAATGTCGTCGTTTGTCTTAGCCATGCGGATAGCAGCGCGATGCTGCGAGCGAGAGATAACTTGCCGATGACAAGTGTGCCGGGCTGTTTTGCGACAGCAGCCGTTACTGGGGAATCGGTGACGCCGACGTCTCGGCTGATGACGGAAATAGCGCGGAAGATGTCTTCGGCGCGGAAGGGATCGCGGCGGCCAAGGAATGTGTCTGTGATATGTGTTTCTAGAAGGCTTTTTGTTGTGCAGATGGATACTGCCCACAGGACGGGTGGTGGTCATGCGTGAAGATTTCAGGCAAGGGCGACGGCATGGGATTCAGAGACAGATTGGCTTTGGGCGCCGTCAGGATGTTCGAGCCCGAGCGGGCGCACGGCGTCACGGTGCGGGCTCTGCGGACAGGCCATCGCCTGCGGCTTGGCCCGCGGTCGCGTGCTGCGCATGTGCCGGAGCTCGCGACAATCGTGGCGGGCCTGACCCTGCATAATCCGGTGGGCCTGGCGGCGGGGTTTGACAAGAATGCGGAGGTGCCGGATCCGATGCTGCGTGCAGGCTTCGGGTTTGTGGAATGCGGAACGGTGACGCCGCGCCCGCAAGCGGGAAATATCAAGCCGCGCCTGTTCCGGCTGACCGAGGACGGTGCGGTTATCAACCGTATGGGATTCAATAATGGCGGGCTGGAAGCGTTTGCGGCGCGGCTGTCCAAGCGTGTGGGAAGGCCGGGGATCGTCGGGGCAAATTTGGGTGCGAACAAGGACTCGACCGATCGGACGGGCGATTACGTCCTGGGGCTAAAGCGGCTTTGGGGGCTGTCGGATTATTTCACGGTCAATATCAGTTCGCCCAACACGCCTGGCCTGCGCTCTTTGCAGGACGAGGCGGCGCTGGCGGAATTGCTGTCGCGGGTAGCAGCGGCGCGGGCTGAATTGGCGGGGGGTGGCAACGACTATCCGGTGTTTCTGAAAGTCGCCCCCGACCTTGCGCCGGAGGAGCCGGAGCGCATTGTCGAACAGGTTCTGGCGCAGGGTCTGAATGCAATCATTGTTTCGAATACGACGTTGTCGCGTGACGGGCTGACGAGTCGTCACAAGGGGGAAGCCGGCGGCATGAGCGGGCAACCCTTGTTCGAGCGCTCGACCGAGGTGTTGCGGGAATTTGCAATAGCTTCCGGTGGGCGCGTGCCGCTGATCGGAGTGGGAGGTGTGGGATCGGGAAAGCAGGCCTATGCCAAAATACGGGCAGGCGCGTCGGCTGTGCAGCTCTATTCCGCACTGGTCTATAAGGGGCCGGCACTGGTTGACCGGATCAATGCGACCCTGGTGGAGTGCCTGTCGCGGGACGGGTATTCCAGCATTGCCGAAGCGGTGGGTGCCGACCTATAGGGGCGCATGGCCCACGGTAAGATTTACGATTCCATTCTCGACACGCTTGGCAATACGCCGATGGTCAGACTGCCACGCATTGCGGAAGGGGTGCCGGCCGACCTGATTTACAAGCTCGAATGGTTCAATCCCATTGCCAGCGTGAAGGACCGGATCGGTGTGGCGATGGTAGAAGCGATGGAAAAGAGCGGCGAGCTGACACCGGGTGGGACGATCGTCGAGCCGACATCCGGCAATACGGGTATCGGGCTGGCGTTTGCGGCAGCGGCCAAAGGCTATAAGGCGATCCTGGTAATGCCGGAGAGCATGAGCATCGAGCGGCGCAAGATGATGGCCCTGCTGGGGGCCGATTTGGTGCTGACGGAAGCGTCTGGCGGAATCCCGGGCGCGATCGAAAAAGCCATCGAGATTGTGGCCAAGACCGACGGCGCGGTCATGCCGAACCAGTTCACCAATCCGGCCAATCCCGACATACACTACCGCACCACCGGCCCGGAAATCTGGGAGGATTGCGAGGGGCGCGTGGACGCACTGATTGCGGGTGTGGGAACGGGCGGCACGCTATCGGGCGCGGGGAAATATCTCAAGGAGAAGAACCCGGACATCGCCATCATTGCGGTCGAGCCCGTGGACAGTCCCATGATCAGCGAAGGCCGCAAAGGGCCGCACAAGATTCAAGGTATCGGGGCGGGCTTTATTCCGGATAATCTGGACACCGATCTGGTCACGGATGTGGTGACCATCACCAATGATGCGGCGTTCGGCACGGCCAAACACGTGGCGGCCGTGGATGGTGTTCCGGTCGGGATCAGCTCGGGCGCGGCGGTCGCGGCCAGCCTGCTGGTCGGGGCAAGACCTGACATGAAGGGCAAGCGGATTGTGACGATTATTCCAAGTTTTGCCGAGCGTTACCTGTCAACGTCGTTGTTTGACTGATCTGTATGTCTTGCTCGCGCAAAGGTCACCTTCGCCGCGCCCCAGATGCGTTCGTCCTCGATGGTAAGTGCGGGGAAGACGATCTCTTCCTCGGCGCCAGTTTCTAGGATGAAGAGAGCGTCCGGGGCGAGAAGGTCCTGGCGCAGGAGCGCGCGGATCGCGGGCTGCCACAGTTTCTTGTCATAGGGCGGGTCGAGAAAGATGTGCGTGAGAGGTCCGCGTAATTGCGAGGGTGGAATCTTGAGGCGTGTGGCGTCGCGGCGGAAGACCCGGGTCATGCCCCCAAGACCCATGGCATCGACATTATCCCGGATGGCCGCCCGCGCGCCGGGTGCTTCCTCGATGAACAGGCAGAAAGCGGCGCCGCGCGAAATTGCCTCGAGACCCAGCGCTCCGGAGCCTGCGAAGATGTCGGCGACGACGGCGTCTTCCAGTGGCGGTGCCCATTCGGCGTGGGCGAGAATATTGAAGAGGGACTCGCGCGCCTGATCGGATGTGGGACGGGTTTTGCGGCCCGTGGGCGTCGTAATATTGCGGCCTTTGAGGCGGCCACCCACAATTCTCATCGGTGACGGCCTTTATAGCCGGCCTGGCCGGGTTTGGCTTTAGGCTTGGGGCGACGGGTGCGGGTAGGTTTGGGAGCCTTCTTTGCAGCTTGGGTCTTGGTGGAAAACTTTTCGGCTTTCTTCTGGGTGAGCGTTTCGCCTTGCTTGGGCATGTCGATGGTGACGAGGTGACCGACCTGATCGCGCAGCAAGCTGGGGCGGATTTCCTCGACGCCGCCCTTCTTGAGATTGGCGAGCTGAAAGGGGCCGTAGGAGACACGGATCAGACGGTTGACCTGAAGGTTCAGGGTTTCGAGCGCGCGCCGGACTTCGCGGTTCTTGCCCTCGCGAAGGGTGACGTTGATCCAGGCATTGTTTCCCTGCTGGCGCTCGAACTCGGCGAGGATGGGCCCAGTGGGCACGCCTTCGATTGTGATGCCATCCTTTAGGGCGTCGAGCTCTTCCTGCGTGACGCGTCCATAGGCACGGGCGCGGTAATGACGGCTCCAGCCCGTTGCGGGAAGTTCCAGCGCGCGGGCTAGCTCTCCGTCATTGGTTAGCAGGAGCAGGCCCTCGGAATTAATGTCGAGACGGCCAACGGTCATAACGCGCGGAAGGTCCTTGGGGAGCTGATCGTATATGGTCTCGCGGCCTTTTTCGTCGCGGTTGGTCACGACCAGTCCGGCAGGCTTATGATAAAGCCACATGCGCACACGCTCCTTGGAGGGGAGCGGTTTTCCATCGACGGTGATCTTGTCGCGCGCGGTGACTTTGACGGCAGGGGTCGCCAAGGTCTTGCCGTTCACGGCCACGCGGCCTGCCGCGATGAAGCGTTCGGCCTCGCGCCGGGACGCAATCCCTGCGCGGGCGAGCACTTTGGCTATACGGTCGCCGGATGGAGTGGGGTTTTCCATGCGGCTTGACGTGGCCGTGTGCGGGCGCAAACGCAAGCCGTGGATGATGAAGACTATATGGGCTTGGCTCTCGAAGAGGCGCGGGAAGCATCGGAAGCCGGTGAGGTGCCGATCGGCTGCGTCATCGTGAAAGACGGTAAAATCATTGCGCGGGCGGGCAATGCGCCGATCACGGAAGGCGACCCGACGTCACATGCGGAGATACGGGCGATGCGCATGGCGGCCAGGCAGCTTGGCTACCGCCTGTCGGGATGCACGCTCTATGTCAGTGTGGAGCCCTGTACCATGTGTGCGGGCGCGATCAGTCAGGCGCGGATCGGACGGCTGGTTTATGGTGCGCCGAACCCGAAATTCGGTGCGGTCGAGTCGGGCGTGAAGTTTTTTGAGACGGCGTCCTGTCATTCGCGGCCGGAGGTTCAAGGCGGGGTGCTCGGAGAGGAGGCGGCAGCTTTGATGCAGGCGTTCTTCAAGGCGAAGCGGTGAAGACCTCGCTGAGAGCCATGCAGGCGGCCCCATTGGTCGGGGCGCAGAATGAGATATCCGGCGGTAGGGCGGTCGGGGTTGCGTTCGCACTCGCGGGGGCGGCGCTCTTTTCAATGAAGGCCATATTCGTCAAGCTCGCCTACGGCGTGGCGGATCTGGAACCGATCACGCTGTTGTTCCTGCGCTTCGGGTTTGCCATGCCGATCTATCTTGGTGTGCTGGTCTGGTCGCTGCGAAAGGGGCCGATGCCGCATAAGGTCGCCTTGCAGGCGTTCGTTCTGGGCTTGCTCGGCTATCATCTTTGCGCCTGGGTGGATTTTGCGGGGCTGCAATACATTACGGCGCAGTTGGAGCGGCTGATCCTGTTTACCTATCCGGCATTTGTTGTCGTGCTGGGCGGATTGTTTTTCGGCCACACGATAAGGCTGTCGGGACTCGCGGCCATCGCATTGGCCTATTCGGGGATTGCTATTGTTTTTGTAGGTGGAGACATCGCGTCGGGCACGAATGTGCCTTTGGGATCAGCGTTGATCCTCGCATGTGCCTTCCTGTTTGCGATTTTTCAGCTGATGGCCAAGCCCCGGATCGACACCATGGGCGGAGTGCGGTTTACCTGCGTCGCCATGCTGGGCGCGACGTTTGGGGTGATGATCCATTACCTTGTGCAGACTTATGCGCTGGGAGCAGGCGATCGGCTGGAAGAACTGACGGGCTATCTGTTGTTGATCGGGTTCATGCTGGGTGTGGTTTGCACAATCCTGCCGAGCTTTCTGACGAACATCGCGCTCGGGCGGATTGGGGCGCAGGGTGTGGCGGTGCTGGCCATGATAGGGCCGGTGGTGACGATCATAGCAGCAGTGTTGGTGTTGAAAGAGCCGTTCGGGCGTGTGGACGCGCTGGGGACGTTGGTGACACTGTCGGGAATTGCGCTCTACACTGTGCTGGAGAACAGGGCGAAAGCGCGCCAGAGGAAGACGATGCCGACAGCGGAGACAAGGTAGCGCGAGACTACCTTGAAGCTGCTATCGGAAAAGAGGCGGAGCCCGCGCGTGCCGATAAATGTCCCGAGGAAGACGGCGGGGATGGCCGACGCAAAGACCCAAGCTTCGGGTAGGGCATTCAAGGAACTGTCGCGCAGAAGGGGAATTCCGAAATAGGCGATCTTGACCATGTGGGCCCCGAACATGGTGACGGCTTTGGTGGCAACGATTTCCTGCCGGGTCAGGGTCGTCTTGACGTAGAAAAAGTCGAGCGCGGGTCCGGCCACGCCTGCCGTAAGGTTGAGCCCGGTCACGAGCGCGCCCGCCCCCATGGCGTGGCGCGGCTTGGCGGCATCAAATGCCAGCCATCCGCGCGGCAACCACAGGAGCGCGGGGAGCAGTCCGAGCGCGGTGTACAGCGCGATCTTGGACGGCACGAAGGCAATGAATGACAGAATGGCGATAACGGGAACAGCGCCGATAAAGGTCGAGCGCAGCACGTCCCAGCGGATGTCGGGGCGCAGCAGCCAGGCGCGGAAGCCATTGCTCGCACTTTGAATGACGCCGTGAACGACCATTGCCACGGCCACGGGCAGGAACGCGGCAATGACCCCCATGAAGATCATGCCGCCGCCCATGCCGAACAGCCCGGAAATGGCGGCCGTCAGTCCGGCGGCGATGATGATGAGATATGCGATATTTACGATTGCTTGTTCTCGTCGTAGCCGCTGCGACAGATTATGGTTTGCCGCAAAACTCTGCGGTCTCTGTGACCTTACTGGGTTTTCATCAAGGGCTGGCTGATGTAACTGATGCGCCAATGCGACGATGTGCGCTGGAGTCGGGGATACACGACTCCTCCGATGTCGCTATATACACGTCATGAGGGCATCAAGTCCCATGCCATTCGGATAGAGGTTTTCATGCGCCATATCGGCACTTCGCTCGCGACACTGGTCGCTTTCGCTCTTGCGTCCACAGCATCGGCGCAGGTCGCGGGTCGGCCTGTCGAACGCGGAATCGATTTTCAGGAGCCGGTGACCCCTGTCGCGGAGATGCTCGTGAATTTCCACCACGTCTTCCTCCTGCCGATCATTGTGGGCATCGTGCTTTTCGTTCTGGTGCTGATGATCTACATCCTGTTCCGTTTTCGCGAGAGCGCCAATCCCGTGCCGTCCAAGACTTCGCACAATACATGGCTGGAGGTCGTCTGGACGATCGCGCCGGTGCTCCTGCTGCTGGTCATCGTGGTGCCATCCATGCGTCTGCTCTATTTTCAGGACACCATTCCGCCCGCGGACATGACCATCAAGGCGACCGGCGATACCTGGGCCTGGAACTATGCCTATCCGGATTTCGACGCCCAGGTCGAGGAATACGTGTCCAACATGCTGGACGAAGATACAGCCAATCAGTTGGACGTGCCCTATCTGCTCGCGTCCGATGCGCCACTGGTCGTGCCGGTCGATACGACCGTCAAGGTGTTGGTGACGTCCAATAACAACATGCACTCTTTCGCGATGCCGAGTTTCGGGATCAAGATGGACGCAGTGCCGGGGGTCGTGAACGAAACCTGGTTTAAAGTGACCAAAGAGGGCACATATTACGGTCAGTGTTCGGAAATCTGCGGCATCAAGCATGCCTATATGCCCATTCATATCGAGGTCGTGTCCAAACAGGCCTTTGCTCAATGGGTCGTCAATGGCGGCACGTTTGATGCGCCCGCCGACATCGCAATGACCGAGCAACCCAATATGGAAAGCGCGTCCGCAACCGCGCTTCCGAAGTAAGAGGGCCGAGACCATGGCAGTTATCCAACCCGGCGATCTCAATACCGCCCACGGCAAATCCTCCTATAAGGATCCCGATGTTCCCGGCTTCTTTGCGCGTTGGTTCTATTCGACCAATCACAAGGATATCGGCACGCTTTACCTGATTTTCGGTATCATTTCGGGCATCATCGGCGGCACGCTGTCGTTTTACATGCGGGCCGAGCTCGCGGCCCCTGGCATTCAGGTGTTCGAAAGCGAGCAGGCCTATAACGTCTTCTTCTCCATGCACGGCCTGATCATGATTTTCTTCATGGTCATGCCGGCACTGATCGGGGGCTTCGGCAACTGGTTCGTGCCGATCATGGTCGGTGCGCCGGATATGGCGTTTCCACGGATGAACAACCTGTCGTTCTGGCTGCTGCCGACGGCGTTGATCTGTCTGCTGATCAGTTTCTTCGTGCCGGGATCGGCGAGCGGTAACGGGTTTGGCGGCTCATGGGTGATGTATCCGCCGCTATCGACCACGGGCAATCCGGGGCCGGCATTTGATTTCATCATTATCGGGCTCTTGGCGGCAGGCTTCTCGTCCATTTTCGGGGCGATCAACTTCATCACGACCATTTTGAATATGCGGGCACCGGGCATGACCATCCACAAGATGCCGCTCTTTGCCTGGGCGATGCTGGTGACGGCGTTCCTGCTCCTGCTCGCGCTTCCCGTGCTGGCGGCGGCTTTGTTCATGCTGTTCACCGACCGGATTGATGGCGGCACGGCGTTCTTCAATCCCGCGCTCGGCGGTGACCCGCAGATGTTCCAGCACCTGTTCTGGTTCTTTGGCCATCCGGAAGTCTATATCATGATCCTGCCGGCGTTTGGTATCGTCAGTCACATTGTCTCGACGTTCTCCAAGAAGCCGATCTTTGGTTATCTCGGCATGGCCTATGCCATGGTCGCGATCGGTGTTGTCGGTTTTGTCGTGTGGGCGCACCACATGTACACGATCGGCATGGATGTGAACCTCAAGGCTTATTTCGTGGCTGCGACCCTTGTCATTGCGGTGCCGACGGGCGTGAAGATTTTTTCCTGGCTCGCGACGATGTGGGGCGGGTCCATCCGCTTCACCATTCCGATGATGTGGGCGCTGGCGTTCATCTTCCTGTTTGTCGTCGGCGGCGTGACGGGTGTCGTCCTCGCCAATGCGGGGGTGGATGCTTACCTCCACGATACCTATTATGTGGTCGCGCACTTCCATTATGTGCTGTCCATGGGTGCGGTGTTCGGCATCTTTGCGGGCTGGTATTATTGGCATGGCAAGATGTTTGGCTATCACTACAACAAGTGGTTGGCGGGTCTGCACTTCTGGACCTTCTTCATCGGCGTGAACGTGATTTTCTTCCCGCAGCACTTCCTAGGGATGCAGGGTATGCCGCGCCGCTATATCGATTATCCGGCGGAATACGCTTTCTGGAACTATGTCAGCTCGATGGGTGCGCTCATCACGGCGGTTTCCATGGTGGTGTTCTTTGTCGTGGTGATTGAGGCCTTCCTCATGCGCAATAAGCGTCGCGTGGCCGATAATTATTGGGGCGAGGGCGCGACGACGCTGGAGTGGACTTTGCCGTCGCCGCCGCCTTTCCACCAGTTCAACACACTGCCCCGCATCAAATAGTGGGGGAGGGCCCAGACAGCCCGACGCATAAGGAGGCCGCTCTTTCGGGGGCGGCCTCTTTCGCATTGGCCGGGAGCGATCTGGCCGAGAGCTTTCCGGCGCGCGCTCAAGGGGGTAGTGCGGTCGAGGGCGCCGGCAGCGCCGAAGGGGCAGGTCTGAGCCTTGCCGGGCCGGGTGACTACTTCCAACTAATGAAGCCGCGTGTGATGAGCCTGGTCGTGTTCACGGCGATTGCCGGGATGGTCGCAGCGGTCGGGCAAGGCGGAGATATGACTCCGCTTGCAGCGATCATCGCGATCCTCTGCATCGCACTTGGTGCGGGCGCGTCGGGCGCGCTGAACATGTGGTATGACGCCGACATCGACGCGAAGATGACGCGCACGCGCACTCGACCCGTGCCTAGGGGGGCATTGAGTTCGCGGGCGGCGCTTGGCTTTGGCACATTTGTGGGCGCGGCAAGTGTGTGGCTGCTGGCCACGGCGACGAACTGGGTCGCGGCGGGATGGCTGGCCTTCACGATCTTCTTCTACGTGGTGATCTACACGATGTGGCTGAAGCGCCGCACGCCGCAGAACATCGTCATCGGGGGGGCGCCGGGGGCGTTTCCGCCGCTGATCGGCTGGGCGGCGGTGACCGGCTCGACGCCGCTGGAGGCGTGGGTGCTGTTCGCGATTACCTTCCTCTGGACGCCACCGCATTTCTGGGCGCTCGCACTCTACAAGGTGCAAGATTACGCCAAGGTGGGCATTCCGATGTTGCCCAATGTAGCCGGGGCTGCGGCGACGCGGACGCAGATCTTTGCGTATTCGATGGCCGTGCTGCTGATCAGTCTGGCTCCCGCCTTGGTGGGCATGTTGAACGCGACACTTGTGACCGGCAGTGCGCTTGCCGTGTTGGGCCTCGTCTTCCTGCGCAAGGCGTGGGCGGTGTACCGCTCCAAAGCGGGCGACGACAAGGCGGGGTTGGACGATCCGTCGCTATATGCGGTGGTTGCAGGGGATCGCACGGCGAAGGATTTGTTCCTATATTCGCTGATATACCTCTTTGGCGTTTTCGGGGTCATCCTCGTGGACGCGCTCTACGGGATGCTGTGATGGAATACAGGGACACACCGACGGAATTCGCCAAGCCGACCGAAGCGGAGCTTCGCGCGCGCAGTCGGCGCAACTATGCGATTGCCGCAGTGTTGCTGGCGTTCATGGTGACGGTCTTCCTCGCCATGCTGGCGCGCGCCGGATATTTGTAGGGGGAGGTTAGAGATGCACCGCAAGACGCTTTCCCTTCTGGTATTCATCGCGCTGGGCATGTTGAGCCTCGGCTTTGCGAGCAAGCCTCTCTACGACACCTTCTGCCGGATTACGGGCTATGGTGGCACGCCGGGCATTGCGGATGCCAATACGAGCGAGGTTATCGACAGAGAGGTGACCGTGCAATTTGACAGCAATGTCTCGGGCGGGCTGAACTGGAGCTTTGTGCCTGAGCAGCGCGAGATGACGGTAAAGGTCGGACAGAACGCGCTGGCATTTTACGAGGTCAAGAACGAGAGCGACGAGGCGCTGGTCGGCACGGCGACGTTTAACGTGACGCCGATCAAGGGCGCGCCGTTTTTCATCAAGACGGAGTGCTTCTGCTTTACCGAGCAGCGCGTGGAGCCGGGCGAAGTGGTGAGCATGCCGGTGCTGTTCCACATCGATCCGCAGCTGGATGACGAGCGCCGCTATGACGACGTGCAGCAGTTCACGCTGAGCTATACGTTCTTCCCGGTGGAGGAGCCTGTGGAGAGTGGTGCGCGGGCGGCGTTGAATTAGGGGGTTAGTCTTCTCCCACGCAGTGGGTGAAGTGCCCCATATTATCTGATTGCCGAGGCCGCAGGCCAAGCCGTGGCGATGGGGGTTTGAGCCAAAGCGCAATCGGCGATTGCGCGACGCGAATGGGACACGTGTCGGCGGTGGGTGCAGTCGAAAGTAAAGCTATCCCGAGAGCACGGCCCGCCTCGGGCGGGCCGCCCCCATCGGCCTTGCTTACTCGCTGCGCTCGCTTGCAATGGGCACTCCCCCCGTTAGCGGGAGAAGGGTGTGTAGGCGGAAGGGGAACCTAAAACCGCTCCATGAGGCGTTCGAGATATTCGCGTTCTTCGCGGGAGCGTTCCTGCTCGGCGGCGCGGCGACGGAGCTCTTCGAGGATTTCGCGGGAGCGCTGGGCGTTGTCGCGTGGGTCGATGTCCTGTGTGGCATTGGGGTCATTATCGCCATTATTGTTCTGGCCGAGGGGGTTGTTGCCCTCTTCGCCTTCGCTTTCGGAATCGTTCTGCTCGCGCAGGGCTTCGGCGATGCCGCGGCCGGCGGCGCGCAGGGACTGGATGGCGGCGTCCTGTTCGTCCTGGGCCGTGCCGAGATCGCCCTCGCCGAGGGCTCTTGCGGCACGTTCCATGGCGTCTTCGGCGTCTTCCAGTGCGATGCGGGCCTCTTCGCCTTTGTCGCCGAGACCCTCTTCACCCTCGGCCAGTTCCTGCAGCTCGCCGAGGCCTTGGCCGAGCTGTTCCTGACGCTCAGCGAGTGAGCCCGTGCCGCCTGCGCCGGGCGTCGGTTCGGTGCCGTCTTGCGTTCCGCTGCCCTGATTGCCTTCGTCTTCGCCCTGGCCGGGTGTATCGCCGTCTTCCTCTCCACGCTCTGCCTGTTCGGTGTCGTCGCGTAGGTCGCGCTGTTCACCGAGGAGTTCGGCGAGTTCTTCGAGCTTTTCCTTCATCTCCTCGCTCATCTCGCCGCCGGGGCTGGGGTCGCCGCCAGAACCTTCGCCGGAGCTGGGCGTGAGGGTCATCTGCATGTTCTCGAGCAGTTCGGCGAGACGGGCGAGGGCGAGGCGCGCGCCTTCGGTGTCGCCGATGCGTTGGGCTTCTTCGATGGCGTCGAGGAGTTCCTGGATTTCATCGACATTGCGGCCCTCGCCACCGCCGCCGCCCGCGGATGGATCGCCGATCTCGGCTTCCTCGCGCAGGACTTCGAGATAGCGGTCCACGGCTTCATTGTAGCGCTCGAACAGGACATCGACCTCGCGCTGGGGGGCGTTGCGGGCGATGGCGTCGTTGAGCTGGGCTTGGGCGCGCTGCATGGCCTCCAAGGCCGTACCGAGGCGACCGAACTCCGCGCGGAGGGCCATGTTCCAGAGGTCTTCATCCAGTCCGGCGAGCGCGTCGAGATTGCGGGCATAGCGCATCTGCCGCGCGGCATGGCGCAGGCCCATATAGAGTGCGGGATCGTCGAAAGCGTCGCCTGGGTATTCGGTGATGGCGTCGAGAAGCTGGGCCGAGCGCTGGATCGGTGCGGGTGCGCGGGCCAGACGCAGGCCGGGCTGAAAAGTGTCGAAGAGCGCGCCGAGCGTGCGGGTCTGATCGGGCGCGTAGTCCGCGCGGAGACCTTTAAGGACGAGGGCGCGGTTTTCAACGACGGCCTTGGCGAGCGGTTCGATGAAAATCTTGTTGGGGATGGTGAAAAAAGCGGGCTCGGATTCGGCGGTCTGGCCTGCGCCGTCCGTAGCGATGAGCGTGCCGACGGCCTTGCGGCCCGCCCAGCGGTGGCGGGTGAGGTCGAGGGGCTGGGCCTGGGCCTCTGCGGATTTCACGGGGGCGGAGCGGAGAGGGACGTCGACGCTTTCCGGTGCGATTTCGGGTTCGCCGTCATCGGTGAGCGGGCGGAGGCGGAGTTGGAGGATCTCGACGCCGTAATCATCGGTGAGGTCGAAGGTGAGTCCCAAGCGGTCGCGCTTGTCGGCTTCGGGGGGTTCGGTGAAAGCGACGGTCGGGGATTGGTCAGCGACGACGTCCATGGCCCAGGTCTGTCGGCGTTGACCGATGCGGATGCGGGCAACGGCGTCTGAGTCGAGAATGGCGCGGACTTCGAAACTCTCGGGGCCGAGGCGAGTGGAGGAAAGGCGGCGTTCGCGGCCGTCCTGTTCGAGGAGGAGGCGGGGGAGATCGCGGATGCCGGTGATGCGGGCGACGAATTCGGAGCCTTCGGGGACGTTCTCGGTGAGGTCGTCCTTGAGGGTGACGGGTCGTCGGGCGGTGTAGTCGGGGGGGTTGATCCAGGCTTCGAAGCTGGCGTCGGAAGCGTCGATACCGGACTGCCAGCTGGGGGAGAGGGCGCGGCGGAGGCGCTCGGCATTGTCGCCTCTGCCAATGGCGAGACCGGCGATGAGGAGCGCGGGGACGACGGCGCGGGCGTAATAGGGGTCGCGATCTGCGAGCACTTTGCGGAGGCGGGCAGGGGCGAGGTTGCGGGCTGCGGCTTCGGCGCGGGCGAGGTGGTCATTCCAGCCGCGCTCGGTGATGCGGGGTGAATCTTCGAGCGTGTCGAGCGGACGATGGGCGAGAGCGTTGTCGTCCTCCAAGCGGCGGAGCGCGGCATTGCGGGTGGGCGGGCGCAGCGTGCGGGCCTGCCAGATTGTGTAGCCGAGGACGATGAGGGCTGCGATAAGGGCGAGGCCGCGCCAAGGGTCGCCGATGCGCTCCCATAGCCCTGCAAAGGCCCCGGCGGCAAACGCAAGCAGGCAGAGGGCGGCGACGAGATAGGCCGGGGCGAAGCGCTCCCAGGCCAGTCGCGCGCGTGCGCCCGCGATTAGGCGTTTGACGCGAGAGGGCAGCGGTTTGGGCGGCAAGGGGATATCGTGGTTGTGGGGATTCACCGCTATGTCGTAGCTGTCGGGGACGCGCCCTCAAGTGAAAATGCAGTGAGGTCGGGGAGGGCTTGTAGGAGCTTGGGCGGGAAAGGCGCGGATATGCGTTGAAATCCTTGCATTTGCGACCATATGAAGCGTGACTTTCGACCACTTTCAAACGCAGGTTTTGCCCCGGATATGGCCAAGAATCCCTACACATTGCTGGGCGTGAAGAAGGACGCGACTGACGACCAGGTCAGCAAGGCGTTCCGCAAGCTGTCCAAAAAATATCATCCCGATGTCGCCAAGGACGATCCCAAGGCGGAGGAAAAGTTCAAGGAAATCAGCGCGGCCTACTCGCTGCTGTCCGACAAGGATCTGCGCCGCCAATACGACACGGGCCGCGTGGACGAGCAGGGTAACCAGAAGGCCCCGGACTTTGGGGGTATGGGGGGCGGCATGGGTGGCGGCAATCCGTTTGGCGGGGGCGGTTTCCGCTATAGCCAGCGCGGTGGCGCCCAGATGGGCGGGGAGGACATGTCCGACCTGTTCAGCCAGCTATTCGGCATGAATATGGGTGGCGCGCAGATGGGTGGTGGGGCCCGTTCCTATGTGCGGCCGACGAAGGGTGCGGATCTGACTTACGAAATGCCGCTCGGCTTCATGGATGCGGTGCGCGGCACGACCAAATCGATCATCGGCAAGGATGGCGGTCGCGTGAACGTGCGCATCCCGGCGGGCGTCAAGGACGGGCAGACCCTACGCGTCAAGGGCAAGGGTCAGCCGGGCACCCATGGCGGGCCGGCGGGCGATGCGCGGGTGACGGTTAATGTGCGCCGCCACAAGCATTTCACGCGGGACGGCAATGACCTCCATCTCGATCTGCCCGTCGCGCTGCAGGAAGCCGTGCAGGGGGCGAAGGTGACGGTTCCGACGCCGGATGGCGATGTGCGGCTGTCGATTCCGCCAGGGACGAGTTCGGGCAAGACGTTTCGCCTGAAGGGTAAAGGCGTGAAGGGTGGCAATTTATACGTGAAAGCCATGCTGGTACTCGATGATGCGGATGCCGAGAGCCTGACGGAGTGGGCAGACGCGCATCCCGTAACGGATGACAATGCGTTGCGGGCCAACCTGTTGTAGCCTTTGCAAGGCTGCCGGCCGCTGCGCGAGCTTGCATCCCTCCACCCGCTCCCACAGATAGAGACCATGAACACACCCTTCAATTCGGGCGAAGCCCAGATCATCTACGACACGCCGGATTTCACGATCACCGAGCCGGGGGCCTATGTGCTGTGCGCGGTGACGGGTGAGCGGATCGCGCTGTCGAACCTTCGCTATTGGAGCGTGAAGCGCCAGGAGGCCTACCGGGATGCGGCGGCGGCGCTGAGCGCGTATCAGGCGGATGGGAACACGATATGAGGCTGGGGGTCATCGCGGCTCTGTTGCTGGCGGCTTGCGGGGCGGCGGTGGAATTGCCTGAAGCGCAGATTGTGGAGGCGCAGATAATGGACGTGCCGTTGAAGGAATCGCAAGTCGTGGACATAACTGAAGCGGTCACGGCACTGAGCTGTCAGGGGATCGCCAAACAGGGCGGGCTGGTGGTGTGCCGGACAATGCCGGGCGCACGCGTGGAGGTCGGGCGCGCGGAGGATGATGTCCATACACAGGTGGCGGATGCGGACGGGGTCGTGATCGTCGGCTTTGACCGGGACGAGCCGGATAACTTTATCCGTGTCGGGGAGGAGCGGATCGATTTCGATCTGGAGCCCCGCGACTGGGATATTTCGCGGATCGATGGTCTGCCGTCCAATATGGTGAGTGAGTATACAGACGAAGACCTCGCGCGGATACGGCGGGCAAGTGCGCGCAAGAAGGTGGGCTTTGCTTCGCGGGTGGCGGAGGTGGGATTTTCGGACGGATTCATATCGCCGATTCCGACGGGCTATACCAAGACGACGAATTTCGGGGCGCAGCGCGTTCTGAACGGTGAGCCGAAGCGACCGCATTTCGGGGTGGATTTTGCGGCCCCGCTCGGCACGCCCATCGTCGCGCCTGCGGACGGGATCGTGAGCCTTGCCGATGACGACATGTATTTTGAGGGCAGCCTGATCATGATCGATCACGGGCAGGGGCTGATCAGCTATTACCTGCACAATGAAGACGTACTGGTCGAGGACGGTCAAGCGGTGAGCCAGGGTGAGCAGATCGCGACCGTGGGGTCGCGCGGGCGTTCGACAGGGCCGCATTTGTGTTGGCGCTTGAAGTGGCGTGGGCGGAACCTCGATCCGGAACTGGTGATGACGGAATGGCCGGATGACCGTTAAGTCGCCGAAGGACTGTCAGACGATGTTGGAAGTGCGCGAGGGTGTGGACGCGCTCGACCGCGAGCTGGTGGCGATGCTGGTACGGCGGCAGGGCTATATGGAAGCGGCGGCGCGGATCAAGCCGACGCGCGACGCCGTGCGCGACGAGCCGCGGATCGAGGCCGTAGTCGCCAATGTCCTGGCGGAGGCGGAAAAGCTGGGTCTGAGTGCGGAGATTGCCGAACCTGTGTGGCGGGAAATGATCGAGCGGTGTATTGCCTATGAATTGGGCAAATGGGACGGGTTGCGGGCGGTCAAATCGGCGTAAAGGATGCCATCGGTCTTTCAAGACGCGGATCCGCCGCCCCTCAGGATGAAGCTATTTAATTATACTCGCTTTTGGGCCAGCGCCGGTGGGGCCAGAACCACTGGGCGGGGTTGGCGCGGATGGCGGTTTCCGTGAAGGCGATGATTTTGGCGAGGCCGTCTTCGACACTTTCTGGGTAAAAGGGCGGCTCTATGCGAACAGTGAAGTTCGCGCCGTCGCGCTCGCAGGACATGAGGAGGAGAGGTGCGCCGACTTGCAAGGCAAGGCGGGTCGGGCCGGGCGCGGTCATGGCGGTGCGGCCGAAAAAGGAGACGCTTTGGCCGGTGTTGAATTTCTGGTCATTTAGCAAGGCGACGCTTTCGCCGCGTTTAAGGCTTGTGAGGAGGTGGCGGGCACCTGCGGGGCCGGATTTTGGGATAAGAAGCTTAGTGCCATAGGACGCGCGCTGGGCGCGAACGCGGGCGTCGAGATAGAGGTTGTTCATCCGGCGGTAGGTAATGGCGACGTCAAGCGGGCTTTGCGCGAGAACGCAGGCCATGACTTCCCAATTAGCGAAATGTCCGGTCACGACGATGCAAGGCTGGCCGGATGCGGCGATTGCATCGAGGTGCTCTTTGCCCTCGACCCTGACTTGGGAGCCGGGGGCTTCGAGGCGGTGGGTGAGTGGAAATTCGAAAAAGGTGCGGCCGACATTGTTCCAGGCCTGCCGCGCGAGGGCGTTCGGTTCGGGGTGATCGGGGAAGGCGATCGCGAGGTTGCGCAGGACAATGCGCTGCTTGGAGGTGCGGGGGCCAATGCGCTCCAGCAGCCATCCGCCGAGTGCGGAGGCGCGGCGAAAACCGATAAGCCGCAGCAGGAGACTGATCAGGTCATAAGCGAGAGTTTCGAGTCGCCAGACGAGACGTTTCATCGGGTGTAGCGCGAAACGACGGGGTGAAGGAGACGGCGCAAGGTGAGCTCATCGCCGAATTCGACCATGACGGGGAGGCGGGCCACGCCCTGGCGGAAGCCCGTGGGCAGGCGGACGTAATCCTTGTCGGTGGTGATAAGGGTCGCACCCGCCTCTTCTGCCATAAATGCAAGCATTTGGAGCTCTTCGGGGCGGTAGGGATGGTGGTCGGCAAAGGCTGTTTGCTCGACGATGTCTCCACCGGCGGCGCGGACGGAGTTGAAGAATTTGTCCGGGCGGCCAATGCCCGCAAAGGCATGGAGTGGGCCGGAGGGCGGTGCGCGCCTGGCGGTGAGCCAGGCGGGGATGACGGGGAGCTTGCCAAGCTGCGCAATTAATTCGGGATCAGGATCGTGGTCGGGGCCGGGCAGCATGAGGATGACGGCGTCTGCGCGGGCGACGGCGTCCACAACGGGTTCGCGCAAAGGCCCTGCGGGGAAGACGGTGTTGTTGCCAAAGCCCGTTTCGCCATCGACGACGAGGAGGCTGAGTGTCTTGGCGAGGTCGGGATTTTGATGGCCGTCATCCATGACGATGGCCTGCGCGCCGTGGATAAGGGCGAGCTTTGCGCCCTCGGATCGGTCACGACTGATGAAGGTGGGAGCGATTGAGGCGAGCAGGAGCGGTTCGTCGCCGACATCTGTGGCGGTGTGATTGCGGGTGACTTCGAGTGGGCCGCGTTCCGTGCCGCCGTGACCGCGCGATAACGCGACGGCTTCGATGCCGAGGCGGCGGAGGGATTCCACGAGGTAGAGAACGACGGGCGTTTTACCTGTGCCGCCGAGTGTGGCGTTGCCGACGCAAATAACGGGAATATTTGGATCGAAAGGGTCGGCGTGTTTGAAACGACGGCGCACGCCCGCGCGCTGCAGCCAGGAGAGCGGGGTGAGCAGCAGGCGCAAGGTTGGGGCGCTGCGGCGTCCATCGCGGTGGTTCCAGAAGTCGGGCGGCCTCATCGTGCGTTCAGTATGGGTTGGAGGTGGGCCATGACAGCGTCGATAACGTCCGCATTGGATTTTGCGAAGGCTTTTGCGGCGGCCGTGTCGCGGGCAAGGCTTTCTGGGTCCGTGAGCCATGTTGCGGCATGGGTGAGGCTGTCGGCTTGGGGGATGTCGAGCGCGGCGAAGTAGCCAGCCATGACGGGGCTGAAACTGGTGGTGTGGAGACCTGTTGCGACGGGCAGGCCGAGATGCATGGGTTCGAGCGGGTTGTGGCCCTTGAGGCTGGGATTGAGCGAGCCGCCGACGAGGGCGAAGCGGGAGACGGCGCAGGCAAGGGATGTGGTGCCGAAGCCGGGAAGGACGATTGTATCGTCATCGGCGAGTTGGTCGAGACTGCCGGGGTAGCGGGGAACGACGACCATGACGGGGCGGGATTTGGCGGGTGATTGCGCAGTTTCGATCACGGTTGCGGCGAAAGCGCGGAGGACGTCGGTTTCCTCGGCGTGAATGCTGAGCGCGCACCAGGCGGGGCGCTCGCCTAAGCGGGCGCGGAGGGCGGCGAGGGCGGCGGTGTCGGGGGCATCGGGTACGGCGGCGAATTTAAGATTCTGGGTCAAGGCTATGTCGCGCTCTAGAATCTCTTCGAGGTTTTCGAGGGTCGCCATGTCGGCGGCAAGAATTGGATTGAATGTTGCGAAGACCTTACGGGCGGTGCGGGGGTAGCGCGCCCAGCGCGAGAGCGAGGCGTCGTTGAGGCGGGCATTGACAAGGGCAGCGGGGATGTTGCGGGCGGCGAGTTCGCCGAGGAGGTTGGGCCATATCTCGGATTCGGCGAAGATGGCGGCGCGGGGCTTCCAGTTCTCGAGGAAGGTTCTGGCGAAGGCGGGGGTGTCGAGCGGGGCGAAAGCGACCTCCACGCGGGGAATGTCGGCATAGCGCGCGAGGAGTCGGGTATGGGCGCTGAGGGTCTGACAGGTGATGAGGAGGTTGGCGGAGGTGTCCGCGAGCAGTCGTGTGGTGAGGGGCTTGAGGGCGGTGGTCTCGCCCAGGCTTGCGCCGTGAAGCCAGATGAGGTCGCCCGGAACAATGTGGCGCGTCTGGCCGCGACGCTCATGCAAGTGGGCGGGGCTCTCCTTGCCCGCACGTGCGCGGCGGGCGAGATGACGCGCAAGGAGCGGCTGGGCGGCGCGAGTAGCGAGGCGATAGGCCGCGAGGGGAAGGGTCATGCGGGCGGCACGGGGGTGTGGCCGGTCGCGGCGTCGGCGGTTGCGAGGTCCGCGTTCATCGCAGATTCGATATTCTCGCGGAGGGTCTCAAGGTCGTCATCCGAGGTGTCGCGAGGAATCGTGACGGGCTCGCCCCAGATAATGATGCCGCGTCCGAACCAGCCGGGTAGGAGGGTGCGGTCCCAGCTGCGGAACGCTTTGCGGCGGGAGGTGGCGAACGCGCAGGGAATGAGCGGCGCGCCGGAGAGACGGGCGAGGCGCAGCGCGCCGACCTGGAGGCGCTGTCGCGGGCCGCGGGGGCCGTCGGGGGTGATAACGATGCAGCCACCCGTTTCGAGCGCGGTGAGGGTCTCTGCCCCGGCATGGCGGCCGCCCTTATGCCTGGTGGGAGAAACCTTGGAGGCGTTCAGCTTGCGGGAGGAGCCGCGTATGGTTTGGAGGCCGAGAGCGCGGGAGGTGTAGTGGACGATGTCGCCTTCGTGAGAGCGCGAGATCATGACGTGGGGCATTTGCCAGCCGCGCTGCCAGGCGCTGTTGAGCAGCAGAAAGCGGGAGTGCCAGGTGAGGGCGATGATGCCCTGATCGGAACCGACGAGATGGGCCACGCGGTCGAGGTTGCGCACGTCCCAGCGATTGGTACGTTTGACCATAGCCATATGCGCGGCAATGAGTGTGCCGAGCACTATCTTGACAGGTTTGGATTGCGAGAGTTTCGGCAAGTCGGCATGACCCTTTCAAGACCGGCGTTAGCAGATGAGATGGCCCTTGCCACATGACTCCGACATTTTGGACTTGAGCCTTGCAGCGGACCGCAAGCAGGCGCGGCGCGAGCTGGTCTGGGGCGATCACGGATTCCTGCGGCGGCGCTATCACAATTTCCATCATATCGGGGCGGGGATGTTTCGCGGCAACCAGCCGAGCCCGGAGCGGCTGGAATGGCTGGCGGCGCTGGGGGTCAAGACAATCGTGAACCTGCGTGGGGATAGCCCGAAGGGGTTTTACCTGCTCGAGGAAGAGGCGTGCGAGCGGCTGGGGCTTAAGCTCGTGAATTACCGGATGTACTCGCGGGACGTGCATACGATGGACGCGCTGATGGGGACGCAGGCGCTGTTTGCGGAGATCGAATATCCGGCCTTTATGCACTGCAAGTCCGGCAGCGACCGGACGGGAATAATGGGGGTGTTGTTCCGGCATTTTCAGCTGGGCGACACGATTGGCGAGGCGATGGAGCAATTGTCCTTTCGCTATGGGCATATGGCGGGGGCGAAGACGGGGATGCTCGATTTCTTCTTTGCGGAATACCTCAAGGCGGAAGCGGCCATTGGCATCGGGTTCGCGGAGTGGGTGGAAACGGTATATGAACCGGGGGATGTGAAGGCGCGGTTCATGGAAGAATGGAAGACGACGTGGCTAGGGCGGCTGACGGCGGAAAAGGTGTTGAGGCGGGAGTAGTAGGATGAGTGCGGGACTGCTGGAAATCGATTTCGAGGGCCACTGGTTGCGTCTGGAGGCGAGCTGGATGGGGCAGGTAAAGCTGCTGGTGGATCGCAAGGTTGTGGCCAAGAAGCTGAAATGGTTTCAAGCGAGTGATCTGCCGCTGGTAAGCTGTGAGCTGGATGACGGGACGCGGGTAGAGGGCTTTGCGAAGTCGGACAGCTCCACGGGGCGAATCCGGTTCGCGATTGCAGTGGATGGGCGGACGATCGCGCGGTGCTGAAATAGAGACTACTGCACGTCGATGGAGGTCCCGCGTCAAGCGCGGGAACTTTGCAGTGCCTAATTAATTCTTTTGATATGACCGATACACTCCCCCGCTCCGAACCCCTCAAACCCGAAGATATCCCTGCGCAGTCGCAGGATGCCATGCCGGCCTCCGAACATCCGATGGAGCCTGCGCCGGATTACATGCCGCGCTTTCCGGGGGTGGGCAAGCTCGACGGCAAGGTGGCGCTGATTACGGGTGGCGATAGCGGGATCGGACGCGCGGTGGCCGTCTTGTTCGCGCGCGAAGGCGCGAAGGTTGCCGTGGCCTATCTAAATGAGGACAAAGATGCGGAAGAGACGAAGCGGTTGATTGAAGGCGAAGGCAGCGAGGCGCTGTTGATCAAGGGCGACCTGGCGGATCGTTCCCACGCGCAGTCTGCGGTGAAGCAAACGGTTGAGAAACTGGGCGGGCTGAATATCCTGGTCAACAATGCGGCGCAGCAATGGCTGGACGAGGGTCTGGACGGGGTAACGGAAGAGCACCTGCAGACCACGCTCGATTCCAACATAAAGAGTTACATGTGGTGCGCACAGGCGGCCGTGGAGCATTTGGGTGAGGGTGACAGTATCATCAATACAACAAGCGTGAATGCGTTTGCGGGGATGGGGGCGTTGCTCGCCTATTCCACGACCAAGGGCGCGAACCTCGCCTTCTCGCGCTCACTTGCAGGCAATCTGGTGGGCAAGGGTATCCGCGTGAATGCGGTCGCGCCGGGGCCGATCTGGACGCCGTTCATTCCGGGCTCCATGCCTGCGAAGATGGTGGAAGGTTTCGGCAAAAAGGTGCCCATGAAGCGTCCGGGCCAGCCTTGGGAAGTGGCGACGAGTTATTTGTTCCTGGCGTCGAGCGATGGCAGCTATTTCAGTGGGCAGACGCTGCATCCCAATGGCGGGATGATTGTGGGGGCGTGAGCTGAGCCTAGCTGTGTAGATACTGGCGCGCTTCTCTGGGGCGCGTTTTGCGTTTCGGGTTAGCCGTCATTCCGGCGCAGGTCGGGATCTCCAGAGGTAGAGGGCAAGGTCATGGCTGGCCCCGAGCTTGCTCAAGGCAAGCGTGAGATCCCGGCTTTCGCCGGGATGACGGAAGAAGGTGATGCGTTTTATAATCGGGTAAAGTCAGGCTTTATCGTAGGAGGTCCCGCATCGCGTGCGGGAGCCTTGCTGGTTGTTTTAGCGCAGTCTGCCGTCTTCGATGTGCACCACGCGGTCGGCGTTGCGGGCGGAGGCTTCGCGGTGGGTGATGAGGAGGGTGGTTCGGCCCTGTCGGAGTTGATCGAGGGCGCGGGTGATGCGGGCCTCGGTCGCGGTATCGAGGGCGGAGGTGGCCTCGTCGAGAAGGAGGATGGGGGCATCGCGGAGGATGGCGCGGGCGATGGAGAGGCGTTGGCGCTGGCCGCCGGAGAGGGAGTTTCCGTCCTCGGATAAAATGGTCGCGTAGCCGTCAGGCAGGGCGGTGATGAAGTCGTGGGCGTCGGCGGCGATGGCGGCTTGTTCGACCTCGGTATCGGTGGCGTCGGGGCGGCCCATGCGAATATTGGCGGATACGGTATCGGCAAACAGGGTGACGTGCTGGGAGACGAGGGCGATGTTGTTGCGCAAGGAATCGAGGGTGAGATCGCGGAGGTCGTGGCCGTCAATGCGGACGGTTCCGGAGGTGGGATCGAAGAGGCGGGGAATGAGGTTTAGGAGGGTGGACTTTCCGCCGCCACTGGGCCCAAGGAGGGCCAGAGTCTGGCCCCTTGGGATGGTGAGGGAGATGTCCGTGAGTGCGGGTGTGCCGTCGGGGTAGGTGAAGGAGATGTTGTCGAAGGCGACTTCGCCTTTTGCGCGGCCGAGATCGTGCGTGCCGTCGCTGCGTTCGGGCAAGCGGTCGATAAGGGCGTAGATGCGTGCGAGGCTGGCGAGGCCTTCCTGATAGACGGTGGAGAGGGTTCCGAGGGCGCGCACTCTTGGCGCGGCTGTGAGAAGGGCGGTGAGCACGCCCGCAATGTCGCCGGGGGTGCTGGCCCCACCCGTGACGCGGAAGACGCCGAAAACGAAGATACCCGCGACGGCGAGCCCGCCAACGACTTCGAGGATGGGATCTACGCGGGCCTGATCAGACACGAGGCGGAGCATGAGGCGGATGCGTTCGTCGAAGCGGGTGCCGAGGCGGGCGGTTTCGCGGTCTTCGAGCCGGTAGGTCTTGACGAGGCGGGCGGCCTTGAAGCTCTCAGTAAGGTCGGAAGTGATGTCGCCGACCTGTTCCTGCACGGCTTTGGCGCGGCCCCGCAGACGCTTGGAGATGAGGATGACGGGCCAGAAGGCGATCGGGTAGAGCACGAGGATGAGGAGGGTGAGCTGCCAGTCGAGCCAGAGCATGACGGCAAGAAGTGCGACGACGGTCAGGACATCCTTAAAGAGGTTGGTGATGACGCGGATCAGCGCATTGGAGACGACGGTTACGTCACTGACAAAGCGGGAGACGAGCGTGCCCGTCGCCTCATGGGTCATGGCGGCGTAGGATCCGGCATGGGTACTGGTGAACATGCGCTTTTGCAGGCCCGCGACCGTGTTCAAAGCGAGTGTGTTGGAAAGCACGCGCTGGGCATACATGGAGACGCCGGAGACGAGGGTGACCACTAGCAGGACCGGGATGATGGAGAGGCCGAACGTGGTGGCGGCCTCTATCGGGCTGTCGGCGGCAAGGTCGCCTGCGCGGTCGATAATCAGCTTGACGATAATGGCATAGGCGGCGCTAGCCCCTGCCAGCAGCAGCATGAAGAGGAAGGTGAGGGCGAGAGTCAGAGCTTGCGGGCGGAGGTGTTCCGCCCACAGACGCCGGGATAGCGGGGTGGGAGCCTGGCTCAGAAGTTAGCCGATCACGCCGTCTTTATCGGGATCGATCAGTTCATGCGCATTGAGGATGAAATAGCGCATGTGCGCATTATCGACTGTGCGTTGGGCTGCGTTTTTCCAGGCTTTGTGCGCTGCTTCATAATTGGGATACGCACCGACATAGTCGACTTCGTCGAGATTAGTGAATTTGGTTTTCATGGGATCGACAAGCTCCCCCCCGATGACGAGGTGAAGGAGTTCGACAGGTTCGCGGTCAGACATGTGGGTCCCCAGATGAGCAAAATCGCGAGCAATGTTTTTGCTCGCCTCGACGCGAGCGCGAATACCGTCAGTGCGCTCCAAAAGCAAACCGTGCAGTGCAGGATTTGCGCAGACGACACCGAATTCCCGCACGCTTTGTGCGTCATAGCGGAAGGGCACGCCGTCGAGATTGGTCACGATCGCCCCGGCTTCGCGCGCGATCAGTTCGGCGGCGGCAACGTCCCAGTCGCTTTTGGGTGTAAAGCTGACGGTGGCATCGACTTTCCCGGAGGCGACCAGGCACATGCGGTAGGCCATGGAGTTGGAGATGGAGATGCTCATATCCGGCCAGCCCTGTCGGCGAAACTTGCGCGGATAGCCGACCATGCGGCAGCCCTTGATGCGGTCGCGGGATGTGGCGCGGATGGATTTGCCATTGAGGGTCGCGCCGTCGCCTTCCATGGCGGCGTAGAACTCTTTCTTGAGGACATTGTAAACGCAGCCAGCGACCGTGCGGCCCGCTTCGATGATGGCGACGCTGACGGCAAAGCCCGGGCGGCGGTCGATGAAGGCGCGGGTGCCGTCTATCGGATCGACAACGAAGGTGCGCTGGCAGGCGTGGCGGGAGCTGTCGTCCTGGGTTTCCTCGGACAGCCAGCCATAGCTTGGACGGGCCGTACGAAGGATGGATGCAAGGTGGTCGTTGACCGCAAGATCGGCGGTCGTGACGGGATTGTTCTTGGACTTCTCCCAAACTTTTGCGTCGGCGGCGTCGTAATGTTCGCGGCAGACGCGGCCCGCACCGCGCACGGCGTCCTGCAGGAGGGCAAAGTCCTCGGTCAGCGGTGCGCAGGTGCTCATGCGCCCGCGACGGTGAGCTGGGAAATGAGAAGCGACGGGCTGACGACGCTGCCGTCGAACACAAGGTCGTCGCCAGCGCGGATATCGGCAAACATTTCGAGCAGGTTTCCGGCGACGGTAATCTCGTTGACGGGATGGGTGGTCTGGCCCGCCTCGACCGCAAAGCCGGAGACGCCCACGGAATAGTCGCCCGTATTGGCGTTCAGCGATGGGCCGAACATTTCGGTGATGAGGAGGCCTGTGTTCATGTCGCGCAAGAGGTCGGCGCGGGTCGCGGATCCGGCATGGATCCAGGCATTTGTGGGCGAGACGCCGGGCGGGCTGCCGATGGAGCGGTGGGCGCGGGCATTGCTGGCGATGTCGAGCTTGGTGGCGCTGGCGGTATTGAGAAGCCAGCTTTTAAGGACGCCGTCATCGACCAGGGTAATGGGCTGACAGGGCAAGCCTTCGGCGTCGAAGGGGCGGGAGCCGAGCCCGCGCGGGCGGGTGGGGTCGTCGGTGATGTGAAAGCCCTTGGGGAAGACGCGCTCGTTCATCCTGGTTTTCAGCCAGGAGGAGCCGCGTGCGATGGACGGGCCGGAGATGGCGCTCAAGAACGCCCCGAGCAGGGAATCGGCGACGCGGCGGTCGAACATGACGGGCAGGGTGCCGGAGGGAAGTTGGCGCGCACCCGTGCGGGCGACAGCGCGCTGTCCGGCTGTGGTGCCGATGGTTTGCGCCGATGGGAGATCGGAAAGGAAGCGGCGGCCGTGGTGGTCGTAGTCACGCTCCATGACACCGTCTGCTTCCGCGAACGCACCGACGCCGAGCGAGTGGCGGGTGGAGGTCCAGCCGCCGGAAAAGCCGTGGCTGGTGAGGAGGCGAAAGCTCGACCGGGTGGTGGAGGCTTGCGCGCCCTCGGCCTGGGTGACGCCCGGTACGGCGAGGGCGGCGGCTTCGACGGCAAGGGAGCGGTCCTTGAGCTCGGCTGCGGTGAGCTCGACCGTGTCGGCGAGGTCGAAATCGGGGAGGGTAGTGGCGAGGCGGTCCTGCGGGGCGAGGCCGGCAGTGGGGTCTTCGGGCGCGGCGCGGGCCATGGCGACGGCGCGCTCGGCGAGAGCCCGGAGGGCGGCGGGAGAGGTGTCGGAGCCGGAGACGACGGCCTGCTGCGTGTGGCCGGGGCTGCCGAGGAAAACGCGCAAGCCCACATCCGTGCCGCTGGTGGAGCCGATGTCTTCGAGCTCTCCGCCGCGCGTGCCGATACCGGTGGTGCGGCTGGAGACGGCGAGGACGTCGAATGTCCTGGCGCCCGCAGCGGAAGCGGAGGCGGCGAGCGTGTCGGCGATGGAGGTCGGGTCGGTCATGAAATGCCGTAGGAGCCGCGGGAGGCAAAGATCAGGAAGCCGATATAGGCGATGAGGATGATGTAGGTCAGCAGCGTCAGGATGGTTCCGATCCGGCGTGCATTCGGAACGGGGGCGTCCTGATACATGCCGCGCGCGTGGAGGATGCGGGACAGGGTGAAGGTGCCGCCGACGACGTGCAGCATGAGAGAGCTGGTGCCGAGCTGCATCAAGGACATCATGCCGATGAAGACAAACGGCGCGTTCTCGACGAAGTTGCCATGGGCGCGGATGGCACGGATAAGCGGGGGGTGGTCACCGTCACCAAGGCTTGCCACACCGGACAGGCGGATGCGGATGACGCCAGTAAACAGCACCAGCAAAAGTATGAGATTAAGGACGAAGTAGAGTCCGAAAATTTCGAAATGGCTCATGCGCTTAGCTCTTTGGCGATCTTGCGGTGGGTGGCCGCGTCCTGCGCGCCTTGGACGGCGGTCTCGCCATTGTAAATGAAGGTCGGCACGCCGGAGACGCCGAGGCGGCGGAAGAAACCGATTTCCTCATTGACCTTGGTTTCGTCAGAATCCGAAGCGAGAAGGTCGGTAACGAGGGCCGCGTCCATGCCGATAGAGGCGGCAATGTCGGCGAGGACGGTGCGGTCGCCGATGTCCCGGAGGTCTTCGAAATAGGCGCGGAAGAGGGCTTCGGCGCAGTCCAGTGCGAGGTCCTGACCTTCGGCCCAGCGCATCAGGCGGTGGGCGTCGAGGGTGTTGGGGCGGCGGGTCATCTCGGCGAAGCGGAAGGTGATGCCGTGCTTGGGGCCCTCGGTTTCGAGGTGCTCGCGCATGGGTTTGAAGCGATCGGTATTCTCGCCGAACTTGGCGCGCATGTAGTCTTTATAGTCGCGACCCTCGCGCGGGACGAGCGGGTCGAGGAGGTAGGGGCGAAAGGTGAGCTTGGTGGAGAGCTTGGCGGCCTGGAACTGCTTGAGGCCGAGCCAGCACCACGGGCAGACGAAGTCGGAGATGAAGTCGGTGTCGAGGGAGGCCATGAGGGGGAGGGGTAGAGCGAGATTGGCGGAGAGAAAAGTGTCTTCTTCCGTCATTCCGGCGCAGGCCGGGATCTCCCGCATTTAAGCCAACCTTTATGACAGTCCTGAAGTCATTGCGTCTCCGATGAAGATCCCGGCCTGCGCCGGGATGACGGTGTAAGGTTGGCGCCCTACTGCCCACCAATCCCGGCGGCGCGGTTGCGCTCGGTCTCGAGTTGATCGGACAGCGCGCTGTAGAAGCTGACGACGGATTCGCGGTAGGGGCTGATCTGTTCGAGGTCGGGTTTGGCAAGTGCGCGTTTGGGGCTGTCGGTGTGGACGGCGCGCATGGTGTCGCGCCAGACATCGACGGGGATAAGACCGCCTGTGACGCCTTTCATGGACGTATTGTCGTCATTGCCGAGCCAGACGCCGGTGGTGTGGCTGGCGGAATAACCGACGAACCAAGCGTCGCGGTAATCCTGGGACGTGCCGGTCTTTCCGGCAAGTTCGCGTCCGTCAAACCTTGCAGCGTAGCCGGTTCCGGTTTCGACGACATCGTGCAGAATGGAGGTCATCTGGCGGGCAAAGTCGCGCGAATAGACGCGCTCCGGCCGTGGGTCGCGGCGGGTAAAGAGGCGGCGCTCGGAGGTGTCGGTGATGGCCATGATGGTATGGGGCGGGCGGTGCAGGCCGTCATTGGCAAAGACCGTGAAGGCGGAGGTGAGCTCGAGCAGGTTCACCTCGGAGGAGCCGAGGGCCAGCGAATAGACCTCGCGGAGGTCGGAAGACATCCCGAAGCGGCGGGCGAGGGCGGCGACACGGGACGGGCCGACTTCGGCCCCGACCTGCGCGGCAATGGTGTTGATGGAGAGTTTCAGCGCCTCGCGAATGGTCATGGGTCCGCGATAGCGCTTGGTGTAGTTTTCGGGCTTCCACTTGCCGATGGTGAGCGGCTGATCGATGCGCACCGTGCCGGGGGAGAAGCCGTCCTCAAGCGCGGCGGCATAGACAAAGGGCTTGAAGGCGGAGCCGGGCTGGCGCTGGGCCTGCACGGCGCGGTTGAACTTTGAGTCGGTATAGGAGCGCCCGCCGATCATCGACACGACCGCGCCCGTCTTGTTGTCGAGAGTGATGACAGCGCCCTCGGAGACGGATTTGGACTGGCCATACTTTTCAAGGGCGGTGGTCATGGCCGCGTGGGAGTCGCGCATGACTTTCGCGTCGAGACTGGTGGTGATGACGAGGTCTTGCGTGTCCGTGCCGATGAGGGCGGTGGCCTCGTTCATGAGGTGATCGAAGGCAAAGCCGAGGAGGGATTCGTCGAGGTGGGTATCGGTGGAATCCGCGAGCACAGGCGGGTTGGTGCGGGCGTCCTGCGCCTGTTTGGAGGTGATAAGGTCGTTGGCGAGCATGCGATCGAGGACGAGACCGGCGCGGCTCCATGCGCCGTCGAAGTTCTCACGCGGGTCGAGGCGGGACGGGGCTTTGGGAATGGCGGCCAGAAGCGCGGCCTCGGCGATGGTAAGTTCGGTCGCGGGCTTGTTGAAATAGGTCTGGCTGGCGGCCTCCACGCCAAAAACCTGAATGCCCATGGTGGAGCGGTTTATATAGAGCTCCAGGATTTCGGGCTTGGAGAGGACTTGCTCCATACGTGCGGCGAGGATGGCTTCCTGCAATTTGCGGCGATAGGTTTTTTCCGGGCTGAGTACGAGATTCTTGACGAGCTGCTGGGTCAGCGTGGAGCCGCCCTGGGCGCGTTCGCCCGCACGGAGGTTTGTCCAGACGGCGCGCAGGATCGCTTCGCGGTCAACACCGTCATGTTCGAAAAATCGCTCGTCCTCGATGGCGAGAAAGGCGTCCGGAACATGGCGCGGGAGTTCCGTCAGGGACCGCGGGCGGCCGATGTCCGGGCCACGATGACCGAGGCGGTTGCCGTCGGTGTCGAGCAGGGTGACGGTGGGCGCGAGGTTGAGCTCCCACATGGCGGCCTTGTCGGGGAGCGCCGGCATGTCGGTGAAGATATAGGCGCGCAGCATCTCGGCGGCAGGCAACGTCAGGACCAACGGCCAATTGCGCTGCGACAAGAGGCGGGCGGACCAGAAGGCCAGCCCCCAGAACAGCGCCATCCCCGCCGCCATCAGAACGACCGCGAAAGGGGCCATCCAGCCGTGCCGCGCGATGTCGACAAGAAAGGGCGAGACGATCCAGCGCAGCGAGACCGCGAAATAACCCAGCCCCACTGCCCAGCCGAAGATCGCCGCCTGTCGGGGTCCGAGACCCCGAAAGTGCCAAACCGCGACGGCCAATGCGCCCAGAAGGACCACCGGCAGATCGACCGGCGCCTGCCCCAGAGCGGCAAGCGCACCGATCAGCGCGGGCAGACCGATGGTCCGCACGGCACCGCCTGTCCTCACCCGTTGGATCCGGTCGTGCGCACCCTCAGACGTTTGATGCTGCGCGGATCGGCGTCGATCACCTCGAACTCCGGCCCGTCGGGATGCAAAACGACCTCGCCCCGCGCGGGCACACGGCCCGACAGCATGAAGACCAGCCCCCCGAGGGTGTCGATCTCCTCTTCGTCGACATCGTCGTGGTCGGT
>ENA-ORXU01000352-ORXU01000352.1-marine-metagenome-genome-assembly--contig:-NODE-352-length-55213-cov-4.419055_pt1 | contig 55213 bp, 28 predicted proteins | sample MGYA00237869_ERZ511484 | MGnify/ENA metagenome assembly ERZ511484 | reverse complement strand
AAAATGGACAAAGAGCAACAGCTACTTTACGACATTACAGTCAAAAATTTCTAGGGTGTTGCATTGCGGAAAACAAGTTGTATTTTTCATAAGCATCTTGGACCACACCTAAAGAAACAGCATTTACGCGAATACCATTTTCTATTTCTAGATCAACGGCCTTTACAAAACTGTGGAGAGCACCATTAACCATAGCGGCGCTAGCTGTCATGGGCACAGGATCATCGGCAAGAATACCTGTTGATAAAGTGATGGAACCACCTTTCGACATAAATTTTCTGCCAATACGAACAACATTCACTTGACCCATTAATTTATTACCTAATCCGGTGTAATAATCGGCTTCGGACAAATTATCGAATTCATCCCATTTGGCCTCACCCGCAATACATACAATAGCATCGACTTGTCCAATCTTGTTGAACGCGGATTGAATAGATGAACTATCGGCTATATCAATAACTACGTCTCCTTTAGTTCGACTTCCGATGAGCACGTCATGTTTTTTTTGAAAGTGGGCCGAAACGCGTTTACCTATTGTACCGTGTCCACCAATAATAAATATCTTCATGTTTTATTTTATAATGACAAACTCAAATGGTTTTAATAGTATTTTATCATGAAGTAATCGAGCACTTCCTGATAAAACGGTGGCATTTGTAAAATCAATATTGTCGAATGATTCCATTGATGGACCATTATTTATCAATAAAGTTATCATTTCATCCATGTATGTTCTGGTCGCGACAAATCGATTATTGTTGGCTTCCAATATATTAAAGGAGCCGTAATTTAATGCCATATGTTGTGTGCGCGTCCGCGCCAAGCTTTGAACTGTATTTATAGTATTGTTTTCTTGGATAGAATATTGATCAAATTTCATCATCCGACGATTGTCAGGATCATTACCGCCAGGCATGCCAAATTCGTCGCCATAGTATATACAAGGTACACCTGGTATGAAGAAATTAATGGCGTGCATTATAGCAACACGCTTAAAGCCTGTAGCCGTTTGTAGTTCAATATCTCGAGTCCATCCGGCTAGCTTGCTATCTTCTTCGAATGAAATATCACCTGAAGCCATTGACATCAGTCGCGGCTTATCTTGATTGCCTGACATGTTGCCCATGAGGTGATTATTTCCATAATAGGCGATAGATTGACGCAATCGTTCTGCTAATACTTCGAAGCCTACATCATTTCTACAAACGGAATTTAATACGGCATCAAAGACATTGAAATCAAATTGGCCATCTAGCATACCCGTATTAATATAGCTCGAAATGAGTTCTGGCGTACCATATGTTTCGCCTACTTGATAAATAGGGCGATTTTCATCTGATGAAATATGCTTTATTTTTTTAGTGAGAGCTCTCCAAAAACTTAATGGAATATGTTTCGTGGCATCGTGCCGAAATCCGTCTATATTATATTTTTCAATCCAATAAACTGCGGAATCAACCAGCATGTCAGACACCTCTTCTTTTTCTAAATTTAATGATGGGAGATGTGTATCGAACCAGGTTGTCAATCGATGCTCGTCCCACTTTTCAGTATTTAATGTGCCATCTGGTAAATATAATTCAGTCGTCCAACCATCATTTTTGTGTTTTAAATAAATTGGGTGGGTCTCATGTACGTGGTTGGCAATAAAATCGAGAATAATATTCATGTCCTCGCCGTGACATTGATCGACCAATGTTTGCAAATCATCATTGGTTCCGAAACGGTAGTCAACGTTGGTGAAACTGATGGGCCAATAACCGTGATAGCTACTGAATTTACTCGTCACACCACCCTCATCATAATAGCCATAAGCGCCAATGGCGTTTTGTACGATTGGAGAGAGCCAAAGTGTGTTAATGCCCAACTCTTTAATGTATGATAATCGCTGACTCACGCCCTCAAGATCACCTCCAAGATGATTAGCCTGCGGAGCAATCTGAGGATCCTTTGTCGGTTCGTCATTATTTCTATCGGCATTAAAAAAGCGATCAACCATTAAAAAATACATGATCATTGACTGCTTGTCCATACGTGATAGGTCTGATGTCGACGTGATAACCCTACCATAGCGTAAAGGGATAAGTTGATCGGCACCTTTTCCATAACTGGAATTATAAGCGTATAGTCGAATAAAAGAACGAGATTGATTTTTTGCTTCTGCCGGAATATTTATTTTATAATGATCGTCATTCGAAGTTGATGGGATTGGCGTATTATTCCAAAAAGCAACTAATGAATTATTTTGTGATAATGTGACATTTAACGTGGATGGTGAATGGCTTATTTTTTTAAAAAAAGGATAATCTGAAGCTTTTGGGCCTGGCACAATTAATGTCGAATTATACCCGCCTTGTCCATTGCTCATTGAATCGGGATTGTTTTGATCCAAATTCCAATTGCCGTCAGTGACCATTTGATAGCCATAGGTGCCCGGTGTGAGATATAGTGAAGTCTTCCAACTTCCGTCAGAAGATAGGCTGAGCGGCGTATTAGCAGGGTTCCATGCATTGATGTCTCCTACGAGTTGGACAGTTTCGTGTATTATACCTTGAGGGTCAAAAGAAAAATCGACCCGTTTTTTATTAGACTGTATTAAAGGAATCGCGAAATCCCCTTGATTCGTTTTCACAGATAAGTGAGTCACGGGAGCGCCTTGACCGATTAATTTAATTCGAATTATTTCTTTGTCCAATCGCTCCAATTCTATGTGATTCGGACAGGTGACATCGACATCTTGAGGGCCTAAGAGGTAATCAGATAAATAAATCTCTTTCCAATCAGACTCAACAATGATAGGGGTAAATAAACCGATTGATGAACGAGCATCATTTGATGACATTGATTGAGTAAATCCTTGAAAGGCTATGCCGAGCCAAATAATTAAAATAAATATTCTAGCCATAAGATAATTATTTTATAGTGGTCAATCTCAAATCGTATCTATGGTGAGTGCTTGATTTAATTCATACTTTTTATTGAAAATATGAATCGATAATGGTTCACCAATATGTGTAATTTGGATGTTTGTATGATTGCATGCAATATACAATACACGTTGGCGAAAATTGATTTTAAATGAAATACCTTTCCATTGTTTTGGTATGATGGGATTAAAATGTAGTTCGCCATGTTTTATACGCATACCACCAAATCCTTTGACGACAGACATCCATGTGCCGGCCATACTCGTGATGTGACAACCATCGTCGGTATCGTCATTCATATTATCAAGATCGAGCCGCGCCGTACGCATATAGAGTTCGTAAGCCTTATCAACTCTACCGATGAGCGCAGCTTGAATCGCATGTATGCATGGCGACAATGAAGATTCGTGTACAGTCATCGGCTCGTAAAAATCAAAATGCCGCTCGATTGTCGCTTTATCAAAATCATCTTCAAATAAAAACATGCCTTGTAATACGTCAGCCTGTTTTATATAACACGAACGCAAGATGCGATCCCAGGACCAATGTTTCCATATCGGTGATTCGTCTTCTGGGATTGCCTCTGCCGGTTGTAATTCTTTATCTAGAAAACCGTCTTGTTGTAAAAATACATTATGCTCTTCACTGTATGGAAAATACATATTTGATGTAATGTCCTTCCATTTTGGTAATTCGTTAGTTGCATCAAAGTTGGTTAGATTAACAATGCGACTTAAGTCTTCCGGATATTCCGAAGCGCAAAAACTTATCATTCGTTGTGTAAAATTCAGACTCCAAACTGCGATGTAGTTCGTATACCAATTATTATTGATATTATTTTCATATTCGTTTGGCCCGGTGACACCAAGCATGACATATTGTCCTTTTTCTTTGGAGAAATTTACGCGTTGAGCCCAAAATCTAGAAATGGCAATTAATACTTCAAGCCCGTATGTCGGAATATGTGACCAGTCGTCGGTATATCGGATGTAATCGAATATTGCGAATGCAATGGCGCCGTTTCTATGAATCTCTTCAAATGTGATTTCCCATTCGTTGTGACATTCTTCACCATTCATGGTCACCATCGGGTATAATGCAGCCCCTTCCTTAAAACCTAGTTTTTTCGCATTGTCGATGGCTTGTTGAAGATGGTTATGGCGATAGATTAAAAGATTCCGTGCTACTTTTGGATCTGCCGTTGCTAAATAAAATGGAATGCAATATGCTTCAGTATCCCAATATGTAGACCCACCGTATTTCTCACCGGTAAAACCTTTTGGCCCGATGTTGAGGCGTGCATCTTCACCTGTGTATGTTTGATTTAATTGAAAAATATTAAAACGAATGGCTTGCTGCGCAGACACATCTCCATCGATTTGAATATCATTCATCTCCCACTTTTCCAACCAAGCTTGGCTATGGGCTGATAATAATTGATCAAAATCTTGCTCAACGGTATTATTAAGACTAATAATTGTTTTTTTCTTAAGTTGATTTGGCTCTACATTTAAGTTCGAAAGAATGGATGCAAATTTATGTATAGAACATGTCGAACCTTCTTTGAGGTCAAAAGAAGATACTAGACCAACGTAATGTTCCGATTGATTGATTTTAACCGCCGGATGTTGAGCTTCACTATCGATGAAATATTTGGTTTGTTGAGCAGCCGATGTTATCCAATTTAGTTTTTTTGTTTTAGCCTGCACATAGCCGATGTTATTTTTTGCCTCAGTATCTAACATCTCCCAGAATATTTCATCATAATTCGAATCTTCATTGACAATGTGATTGTCTAAATAAGGTTCGCATATTATTTGTGCATCGCCTTTAACTAATTTAATTTGATATTGAATGCAGCCTATTTCATCGTCGGTCAGAGAACAGAATCGTAGTGATTCAATTTCTATTTCAGTGTTGTCGGCGAAGCGAACATGGACTTTTCTAAGCAGCGTTCCGTATTGCATATCAAGTTCACGTCGAAAAGCGAGTACTTCTTGTTTGGCTAAATCAAGTCGCTCGCCATTGATTTTAATGTCAATACCGATCCAGTTGACCGAATTGATGACTTTAGCGAAATATTCAGGGTAGCCATTTTTCCACCAACCGACCCGCGTTTTATCGGGATAATATAATCCTGCAATATAGCTTCCTTGCATGCTGTCGCCGGAATAATGTTCTTCCATATTGGCGCGTTGCCCCATCTTTCCATTGCCAATAGAAAAGATACTTTCATAAAACCGTTCTTGCTCCGGATCAAATTTATTTTGAATAATTTTCCACGGATGAAATTCGATATTATTCATTATTTGATGTTGTTTCTGTTGGAATTAACCTCGCTATTAATTCTGAAAAATTTATTTTATCAAAACCGGGAAGGACAATGTGTGCTCGGCTCAAGTCATCCGGATTCCCGATTCCGACCGCTTTAAAATTACCGCTTAATGCTGCTTGAATACCTTTGGCAGAATCTTCAAATACAATGGATTCTGAAGGTTTTATGTCCGTATTTTCTATTCCTTGTAAAAATGTATCAGGAGCAGGTTTGCCATTAATGACATCATTACCGTCCACGATCCGATCGAATAAAACTGAGATATTCAATTGATCGAGAATGGTTCTTGCATTTTTGCTGGCAGAGCCCAGCGCGACAAAAACTCCAATTTTTCTAAGGTGCTTGATAAAGTCAACCACGCCTGGAAGCGCTTCATCGACAGACAAATCATTTACCATATCCAAATACCAACTATTCTTCTTAACCATCCATGAGTCGAACGCCTCGTTATCGAGCGTTAGGCCACCCCAATCCAATATCATCTGCAATGATTCTTTTCGGCTGACGCCTTTAAGTTCCTCGTTTTGCTCTACTGTGAAGTCAAACCCCAGCTCGTTGGCCAATCTACGCCAAGCTAGAAAGTGAAAACGGGCTGTATCGACGATGACGCCGTCCAGATCAAATATGCATGCCTTAATTTTCATATAAAATATTGGTCTTTAATCATTTACAAAAACCTCAACTGTGTGCAGAGGTCTTAATGTAATTTTGACACTAAGGTATATATTTTGTGCTATTCTGCCATGCTTAAATAAGCGATCGCGTCAAATTTGATTATGTTTGCCGTCGGAAATTTAATCCGCCTAAAGCACCATATTACATTAAATATATTTTTATGTATAACTCCCAATTTATCAGTAAGACACTCATTTCTTGCTGTATGATTACATTCTTATCCTGGTCGCTCATGACTACTTGCGAGGCCCAAGCTTTTATCGGTGCACGAGTGGGATTCGGACTTCCAGCAATTATTAACCAGAATAATTACGGTCAGTCAGAGTTGGATTATAACATAATAGTCAAGCCGATGGGCAGTGTGATGTTTGGTTATAACCTGGAAAGTGATAATGAGCTACAATTTCGAATTGCCTATCGCGGGATGGGACAATCATATACAGGTACCGCACAATCGACTACTTATGATCGAAAAATTAAAACGTCTGCATTGGAATTGACACTGGCATATAAATTTGATTTTGCTGCGTCTAATAATGTGATTGACAAAGTATATTTCCTCGCAGGTCCGCGAGTCGGATTATTGTTATCAGTAGAACAAGAATTTCAAATCAATGGAAATGATACAGATTTTTTGACATATGTGCTTGATCGAAGAAATCCTAACGAGGACGTAATTACAAGCATGATGATTCCAACTGATGATTCAGATTTTTTTACGTCTTATGATTTGGGATTATTCGGAGGCATTGGCTATGAAAGTTCGATTAACGATCAATTGTATTGGAATGTCGAATTAATTGGGTCAATCGGAATTACGGATATCAATGATCTAGATTGGAAATTACCCAACCGTGAAAACGCTGAATACGCCGCGTCTTACAATATCATTGGCGGGGTGAATGCGGGGATCACATATTACTTTGACCGAAGAACAGTTCCACAATTTTAAAGGGACTTAATACGATTAATTCCTCATTGTCATTTTTGTTATTTCATAGAAAAGATGCCCCTCAGCATTAAATTAATAATGCCAAGGGACACACTCCTAGAAAACGATTAATCGTTCAATCCAGATATTTTCAGATGTTTCCATAATTAATATGTATACTCCACTTGATAAATCTGATAATTGATATTGTGTATTTGTATTCAGCTCAACCTGTTTACGGTCATCTCTTAAAATAAGTTCGTCATCTAAATTTCGAAATTCGATATGAACATCGGATGAAATATTTGCTGGCCATTCGATATTTAATTCTGATGAAATTGGATTAGGAAATACGCTTGGTGCTTTATTGAATTTCACTGTAACTTCCTTACAAAACCGCGCTTTACATTGATCTCCATTATCATCTTTGCGAATGACAGTCATACAAACTTCGTATTCGCCATCTGTCGGGAACACATGTGTGACGGACTGAGCACCAATGCTGAAGCTTGGCGATGTACCATCATCCCAATCCCATCGCACTTCATCACAGGACAATAAATCACCGAGTGGTGCGAACGTGCCGGTCAATCCCGGAGTGATGACACATGAAAATCCTTCATCAACTTCAATTTCCAGACTGCGATCGCATTTGCACGGTTCGCCTTGACCACAATTTGGTAAAATGAAACAGTGGTGAAAATCACAACAAGCCGTATGTTGATTATTATGGCCGAGTTCATGCAATACAATGGTCATGCAAATCAAATCGCCGGGAGAAGCCGGTGGGCCAATATTTATAAATACAGGACCAAATGTCGCACCCGGTAAAAGACCTCCAAGCGGAATCGATTGATTATACCCACTAAGCGCTGGATCATCAAAAGAAATATAAGCTTCATCCATCGTCACACCGGATGTATTTTTAATACTCGTTTCGAGATACCAAAAATCATCACCTTCACAAATAACTGTATCGCCAACTAAATAACCACAATCAGACTCACAGAATAATTCTATCGTATCGCGACAGATAACGTTATTATTTTGCATCCATTTAATTTCTATCATTTGGAAAGCAACCGATTCATTATCCAAACAAATTGTTGGTAAGTCAGTACTTCCAAGTGGTAATTCGCCAGTCGATCCATTATAGGCAAGTGAAATTCGTGTAGATGTATTATTTAATGATATCCACGATGGGTTGACAGTATTATTCAAGAATATTCCACCTCCAGGTGATATTGCACATACATCAATTCGATTAAATGCAGTATTCGAAAATCCATTGGTCAATGTAATATCATAACAACAAGAATCTTCTTCGAACGGCGTAACATCCGATACATACACCATGTCACATGGCGTACATCCCGGTATCGGTAGATATCGAGCGGTATCCAATGAACAACATAGCGCATCGGGAAACTCATTTGGATCTGCCGAATGTCCAATAATATTATAGCACAATAGTTGATTTGCGAGATTGCTTCCTTGTAAAATAAATGTAAACGTGCTGCATGCACCCGGAACGAGTGGAGATCCGCTGAGGTCAATAAATGGTGGAACAAGTGAAGCGCCCACCGGACTCGTTGGATTGAATGCTAAATATTCGATATCAAATGTATTATTAATTGAATTGCAAACCGTCACTTCAAAAATTAATTCATCACCTTCACAATATACTGTATCAAATGCCACATAAATACAATCAGAATCAATCGGACAGTCATACATGATCGTATCTGAACAAACGACTTCTCCAACATCGTTTATCCAATCAAAAATAACGGTTTGCGGTACGTTCGTAATATCGACTAAACAGAATTCTAAATAATCAAATAAGGCTCCACTCGGCAATGGATTACCTATAGTTGCATTTGATAATTCTAAGGTGTTGCTCGTCTGTCCTGAAACTGTTAGTGATGGATTCAAAGTTCCTAAATCAGGATCAATATCTGCATCATTCGTCCGCATTAATAAACTAAATGCATTCGGATAATTATTTAAATAACTTAATCGATAACAACATTGGCCATCAATGATTTTTGAAGTCACATCTTGCATGTCACAATCAGGACATTCGATGACATTTAATATTAGTGTATCTGAAGTTAATTCACATCCGAATTCATTCGTACCAGTAAGTGAATATGAGCCGCTCATATTTACAATTAAACAAGGCATCGTTTCTCCTGGAATCGGAACGCCGTACATATTCCATTGATAAGATGTCAATCCTACCGGACCGCAAATGGTGTCGGGATCACAAACATCATAACAACCGGTCGGGACTATACACAAGTCCGGCAATGGGTTAATCGTGACGCTTTCAGAATGACTACAATTTGTAATAGTATCAGTACCGATGACGGTGTAAATTCCCGGTGCTATCACGGTAATGGATAATCCGCTAGCTCCTGTAGACCACTGGTAGCGTACATCGGCAATCACAGGTACCGAAAGAATATTCGGTGTGCCTTCGCAGGTATCTCCTAAAATAGACACGGAAAACACTGGAGAAGCCGCGATGTCAACAACGTGTGGACCTGCAATCGAGCTACACCCGTTGGCATCGGTCACTTCTGCGAACAGCGTGATTGGCAATGCCATGAAATCACAAACCATGTACGTCGGCAACACCGCGCCAGGAAATGGATTCATGCTGGCGTCAAGCCATTGGTAGGTATAACCAACACCTTGAGTCACATTCAAATCGATACAACCGGCATCACATATAAACGATCGGCCGCTAATTTCTACTTCTGGCAACGGCACGACAACGACAGTCACTGGATCTGTTTCATTCATACACCCGTTGACATCTGTATATTTCACCGAATAATCGCCAGCACTATCTGCTGCCAAAAATGAAGTGATATCACCCGTATTCCATAGATATGTGTACGAACCAGATGGAGCATAAAGCAAGACGTTTGATCCTTCGCATATAATCAATGAAGAGTCATGACTAATCGTATCATCAACTGGATTAGGATATATCACAACATTGGAGACAATAGTCGTATCACATCCATCAATATTAGTTACGGTTAAAGACACGTCATAATTGTCGGCTACTAAATACGTGTGACCAGCAGATTGGTTGCCATTCGTAGCACCATCATCAAAATCCCATAGCCAGCTAACAATGCCCGACCCCGATCCATTAAATGAAATAGGATCGCCAACGCAAGCTGTGTCAGGATTTATTGTCGCAGAAACGGCACCAAAAGAGGCGAGCGTTATTGTTTTGACAAAACTCGCTTCGCAATTATTCATGTTCGTGACAGTCAGTGTGACATCATAAGAGCCGGAAGAAAGGTATGTATGACATGGGTTTTCATCGACGGAAATAAATCCATCATCAAATTCCCAATAATATGACAACCCGCCATTCCCTGGCAAGTACGTCGATAGGTTCGTAAAACAAACGTCCAAACAGCTATCAGCGCATGAAAAGTCAGCTGCTAGCGGAATGCAAATATTTGTATCACGTGTGATGTTGCAATAAGCTGGCGGAGTCGTTGTGGAGTTAGCATCAGGCACTTGTGCAAAAACCCGTACAGGGTAGTATGCCGCCTTTGGATATGTATGTTCAGCCATGGTGAGTGTCCCGTCATTCGTATTGTTTGTCGGATCTCCAAAATCCCAACCAGTGACGATGACATTTGGAGAAGCCATCGTGTTAAATAGGCTTGTATTGCAATTTGGCATTCCGGTCATAACCGCCACGCTGAGCGAATGCTGTCGGGGTGTACAACCACCGCCACCGCCTCCGGGCCCACATGTATCTTGTACAACAGATATGACATTACTTTTTTCAATGCACATCGTTGTGAGGTCTTCGACGTAGACACAGTATGCGTAGGTGCTGTCATCATTCGTTCCCATGTGCGTATATGTGGCCGTCCCAGAAGGACCTTGCACGGTCGTACCGTTACACACCCAGGTAAATTCATAGTTGGGATTGGTCTGCGCATGCAAGGTGACGCTTTGTCCAGTTGCCGGTGTGCAGAGTCTGCGTGGATCTGGCGTCGAAATACTAGCCACAGGACTCGGTTGTTCGATCGGTTCAAATGTCGTGATCGCTTCACAGCCATTGACATCGATTGTTGTTAGGACATAGGTGCCTCCGGTATTGATCGTAATATCTTCCATTGATGAAATGACCGGACCCGTCCATGCATAAGACATAAATCCCGAGCTGGCGTCGAGCGTTACTGTCACTCCTGGACATAGTTGTCCAATTTGGGAAATTGTTGGTTCGATTGGCGCTGTCAATGAGAACATATCTGTGTACGTCTCCGTCACTCCACATAAAGTGACACAAAATGATAAATTGACAGATCCAGGATCATTGTTCCATTGTATTGTAGGAGATAATGTGCCTTGACCAGCGATCACGCTCCCAGCTGAGGAAGGACTGATTTTCCATTCCAGTTCTGCTTCAGGATCCTGAGCTGGTGATGCCGCATATGTGATTTGTTCATTGATACAAGCCGGCAACGATGGAAAAAACAATGGCCCGTTGATTGACTTTGGGTTCATAGATAATGTTATCGGATCTGATATGCAACCTGGAGGACTGGCCAATTGCTGTGAAAGGTCGATCGAATAAGGGCCCGTCGGATTCCATGTGATTGTCACAGGGCTACCAGTCGCGGTGACGGGTGAGCCACCAGTTACATTCCATATCAAACTTGTATTTGGAGTAGATGTATATCCTAAGTATGTGTATGTTTCACCTGGGCAAATTTCTGTTTCTCCCACGATGCTGTCTGGCAACGGAACAGAGATGACTGATATGCTTGTTCTTACGGTGTCATTGCAGTAGACACCAGGTATATTGGCCACTGCTTGGATTGTATAAATACCTGGCCCGGTATTCCATGTCACACTGATGTTCGCTGTTCCATCGCCGCTGAAAGGCACTGCTGGCGTGATTGTCCAGCCGTAGCTAGATGACGGAGCAGGTGTCGCGCTAAATCCTGAAGTAGAATATAGACATACAACCGGCGGAACAGGTCCAAAAACTTCAAACTTTGGCAAGATGCTAACTGTAAGATCCGCTACGCCTTCACAATCTGATGGCTCATGCCCCGGCAATCCACCAAGGAATTCGCTGAAATAGTCGACGTGAATAGTGCCAGTCGGACCACCATTCCATTGAATCGTCAAGACATTGGTACCATTTCCTGATAAAATGGTGCCGCCTGTCACTGTCCAATCATAGAATACGCTAGGCCATTTTGGCAATGTATATGTTTCGGTTTCGCCGATGCAAACTTCGTCACGACCGGCGACCGGCGATACTGCGGAGACAATAGGTACAATGACATTGGATGGTTTGGCACAATAAGTGGTAGCGCAACCGGTGACCTGTAAACTCACGCTTCCTGTCGGTCCAGCACCCCAAGTGACACAAATTGTATCGGTTCCATTTCCAGTAAACGGAACAGGGTTGCCATTTTCATCGAGAACGTCCCAATTATATGTTCCGCAGCCAACGGCGTCCGTCCAATAAATGCTTTTATCTCCCGGACACAAGGTCGATACCCAATAAATATCAGGTCCTTCTAAATTTTCGACCGTGACTTGTAGTTTAGTAGAGTCAGTACAGCAGCAAAGTGGATCGCCGGTGTCACTGATATTATTTCTATAGGCATATAATATGACATCGTAAGTTCCGGGTGTGTTGTAAGTATTTGTGGGGTCGGGTGTAGTCGACGTATTTCCATCGCCGAAATCCCATAAATAATTATTGGCACCGATGGAATTATTCATAAATGTAATCGAACCGCCTAAGCAGACGCAATCGGAAATAACCGAAAATGCCGCCTCCGGACCATCCAATATATCGACGCAAAAATTTAAATTTTCTGAAACGCCACTATTCGTAATGGTGAGATTAATATTTCCAGAACCGGCCGGCCCCCATGTCACATATAATTCATTGCCATCCAGGTTGGTTGATTGGGACGCTGCCCCAGAAACTACCCAAGAATAAGAATTGCCGATAATATGCGGAACAAAATATGTCGATGTTTCATTTTCGCAAGCATACAAACAATCGTCGTTAGGATTTCCTGCACTCCCTGCGCGATCAATTAATGATAAATCTGTTAAAAAACATTCGGGTTTTTCAACTTCACATTTGATGGTAATTAGAATATTTCCAACCTGCATCGGGTTGGCCTCGTAAAAATAAAATAAATCAAATGTATTGTCACATTCGCAACGACCTGGATCTGGTAAGAAGACTAAATTATATCCGATTAGTCGAAAGCATCCGATTGGATCTTGTAAAACAATTGGTCCTTGTGGAAAAGAATCGTTTAATGAAATATCGAAAGAATCATTTTCTCCGATACAAATGATGTCGTCGACTGGTGTAGGTTCTTGAGCATGTGCGGAATATATAGTCGTTGATAGTAATAAGACCAGGATTAAATAGTATAGATTTTTCATGATATCGCTTTTTAATCAGGAGGGGTTAAAGTCCAATGTTGGAAAAGGGATTGGTGCTAGTGCTAAGGTCTGGTCCGACAACAGGTCCAGCACTGTTTCCAGCGCCAATGGCGTAATTTGATGGAGTATTTGAAGTGGCTGTATTTCGAATCACTATGCAATCACCCAGAGCGGCTATATTAAAACCATGAAGTCCATTTGTTGAGCTATGATTATCTTCAAATCGGACTTGGCTGGATGTCGTATGGAATCCTGATTGGGAATTATTCGAAGACGTATTTTCGTTAATAAAACTTTTTTGAAAACTGGTAAATCCATGTCCGGTATTTGATCGAGATACATTGGCTTGTGCATAGCATCCGGTTCCTAGATAAAACCCTGCACCAGTGTTTAGATCGGAAACATTGTTTTGTAAAACAACTCCGTTGCTTACGACAAAACCGCGGTCTCCGTTTTGAGTAGCCGTATTTTCTGTAACTGTACAACCGGCACCGGCATTAAATCCGTTGTCAGCATTCGTGACACTTGCACAATTTTTAATATTTGATTGGGAACCGGCTTCAATTCCGTCATCATTATTGTCAGAAGAGACGCAATTCGTAACGAGGCAATTATTCCCGGTATCGATTCCGTCAAATCCATTATCGCGACTTTGGCAATTTTGGATAATATTTTGATCGCCGACGAGAAGGCCATCATCTTGGTTCGATGAAATATGTAAATCAGTAAAATTAGAATGCGTGGCGAGACCGGCCGATATACCGTCTTCAGGCCATCCATAGATTGATCCATTGAGAATACTTATATTTTCCACTGCGGCGGTGACCATTATTCCGTTCCCTTCAGCACCGCCACCCGATGTAATGGCAAATCCGTTGAGATCAACTTGAACATTCGATACACTGATAATGATCCCGTCTTCGAGTGCACCACTGATTAAATCTGCAATGACATAGTACGATCCACTCGCAGAAATAGTAAAAGGAAGTGCATCTATGGGAATTCGTGATTCGCAAGGTTCACTACTTCCGGTGCTCAGTCGTCGCCAAGCGGGGGCTCCGGACGTACCTTCATTATAATAGAAGCCCGCCGTGTTGTTTGTTTGGTAAATGATGAGTGAGTGGGCCGGATCAACGATTAAATTTCGTCGGTTTTCGGTCATGCGGGGTAGTAAAACGCCTTGTTTGTTGCTTTCTACGTCGAGAATAGCAGATTGAGCATAAGGTTGCACCACGCTCAATAACAAGCAAAGCAGCCCTACACAAATGGTGTAGCAGGATTTCATGAACAATTGGTTTTTGACGTTAGTCGATTATATAAATACGTAATGTATTTAGCACTAACACGGGCAGGAAAGGATGTGTAATATAGGAAATAAATTGAAGAGGGGACGCTTTATGGAAACCGTATGGGTTTTTAATCGCGATTACAATTGCCATGCAGAAGAGATTACCATAGCAGTCTTCCCTTAGCCTAAAGCATCACTAGGTGGTCTCCCAAAACGTTCCGTATATTTTCTGCTAAAATAGGATTGGCTCTGAATACCTACTTCAAACTGAACTTCTTTTACAGAATAAAACTTTTTTGATAATAATAAAGCCCTTGCCTGAAGCAATCGCAATTCCAAAATAAATTGGACACTTGTCATGCCTGTTTGTGATTTTAATATTCGACTCAGTTGCCGAGAGCTGTAACTCAGGGCTTCTGCAAGTTGATCAACACCAAATTGAACATCTGCAAGGTTTTGTTGTACGATTTCTGCAGCGCGTTCTGCTATAGTTGGCAACTCTAATTTAATTTTATTGTCCGTCTCCACCAAGAGTTCTTGTCGTGCAGATTCTCGCTCTATTTGTCTTGACAATATATTGTGAATGCGAACTTTCAATTCGTCCGTAAGGAAAGGTTTGGTGATGTAATCATCGACACCGAGACGCAAGCCTTTTAATTTATCCTCATCCAACACTCTTGCGGATAAAAAGATAAATGGAATGTCCTTGAATTCCTCATTCACATTGACTCTTTTTTTGAATTCAAATCCATCCATTCCGGGCATCATGATGTCTGAAAGAATTAACTGTATGGTATTTTGAGAAAGCATTTGTAGTGCTATCTCGGGATTTTCGGCGGTGTGGACTTGATAATTATTTCCCAATGTCATGGCCAAGTAACTACGCATTTCATCATGATCCTCAACAATCAGTATGTGTTGTTCTCCTATCATACTAGATGTAACGGAGGTATTTGTAACATGGCTTTCTTCTATTGTTGGTGCATTTTTAAGTGGACTGGCTGCTGCCAAAACCTGTACTGGGAACTGTACAGAAAATGTGCAACCTTGTCCAATATTATTTTTTACACTTATTTGCCCGTTTAATAAATCTACAAGTTCTTTGACGATAGAAAGCCCCAACCCACTACCGACGACCATCTGAGATTGCTCATGACCTGCTCGAAAATACTTATCAAATAAATGGGGCATTTCTTCTTTTGAAATACCCGGACCCTCATCGATGATATTTGTTATAAGCTGATCTAAATCTAATTTTACATCGACATGAACAGTTGTATTTTGAGGACTATAGTTTATGGCGTTTTTAATTAAATTGTTACATATTTTTTCGTACTTATCAAGATCGACTTCAATATATTGATTCGGGACAATATCAGTTTTAGAAGTGAGGGCTATACCCTTTTGTTCAGCAAATGAGTCAAAGGCGTGTATTATTTTTCTAATTTCATTTACGGCGTGCACTTTGGATAGGCGAATAGGAACAATATTATTTTCTAATCGTGCCAACTCCAACATTTCATCGGTGAGTTGGAGTAGCTGTTCGGCGTTTCGTTTTGCTATGGTTAATAGTTGACTTGTATTTGTAGATTTTGTTGTTTTGAGGACATCGCTAATCGGCGCCGAGATGAGTGTCAATGGTGTTCGTATATCGTGTGATATATTTTCAAACCAACGTGATTTCATTTCATCCAGTTCTTTTAAGGAGGCAGCTTCTACTTCGCGCAATTGTAACTTATGGTTTGTTTCTCGACGTTTTTTACGTTGTCGAATAAAAATTAAACCACCAATAATCAAGGCGAGCGAAAAGATACTCAGACCAAGAAGCAATTGTCGAGATCGCTTATTTTTTTCTTGTTCTAAAAGTAATTCTTGACGAGCTATCTCTTTTTCTTTGTTAGAGGTATCAAATTTTTTATTCAATTCCTGTAATCGATCGTCTAAAAGCTGACGATAATATTCTTGAACCAGTAAATAGGATTGTTCGAGGCTATCATGAGCGAGCCTATAATTATTTTGCCCGGCATATGCCTGCGCCAATCCATATAATACCGACTGATGCATCCATTTATTTTCGTTGCGGAAGGCCACTTCAAGACCTGATTTGAGATGTTCCTCAGCTATTTCAAATTGGCGGTCGTTGATATAAACTAGGCCTAAATAACATTTTGTCTCTGCCATTTTTATACTATCACCGATGGAATTAAATAAACGTATCGCTTGCCTATACGCATTTATACTACTTTTATAATCTCCTTGGAGATCGTAAATGCCGGCCTTGGAGGAATAGGCAGTCGCCTGTGCATCGATTAAGTTAAGTTCCTTGGCCGATTTCAGCGCCTTATCTAGATAGCCAAGTTTTACTTCCGGATCATCTTCTAATATGGATAAATTAACTGCTAATTTGGTGGCCTCTTGCAGCATGTCTTGTGAAATTGCAAATTCATACGCTTCATTCAGATATGAAATTGCAGCGGACAAATCTTTCGTCACGAGAATATTGGCTAATCGATTGTAAGTGTATAATGCGGTGCGATGATGCCCGTGGCGCGTGCTGATGCCTAGGGCCTGTGTCAGCAATTCGAACCCTCGATCCTCATTGTTCAAGTTAGCTTGAATGGCACCCAACAAACTCAAATCATTGGCTAATTGAGCAGAATCTGCGCTTTGCTTTAACAGATTAATATGGGTATTAATTAAAATGCCTGCGGAATCATACCTGCCATTGTTGTAATACAAAAGTCCTAATCGACCCACGGCGCGCTCATATCCACGTTGGTAATCGATTTTTTCAGATAACGAAGATGCGCGTTGAGCGAGTCGAAGACTTTCGGCACGTGAAGTGTTTCGCAAGACATGAGAAAGAGCTAGTATACTGTCGACTTTTTCAGGACTCGAGGTAAGATTGGATATGACCTCTTTCAAATGTGTGACGCGATCCGTTTGACCGTTCAAACTGGTCAATGAATTAATCATTAAGATCAGAATTGAAGCAATTATATGTGCTGATTTAGTCATCTGAATTTGAAGATACTCAAAAATCAATGATGTGCTTTGACGACGTTTTTCAAAATTAGATGTCAATTTTTTCTAAAATCTGACATTACATATGATATCTTAATTATACGTAATATATTAATAATCAATAATATAATATGATTTGTCCGTTTTGAGCATACGACTGTCTGTTATGAACATGTAGGAAATTATCCATTCTTTTCTTCACTGATTTAACATTGTGACGACGAATCGATGAAATATCGAACACTTTCAACACAAAGAATATTAAAAATTTTATTTCATGCCATCAACCATCAGATCAACCGAGCAGAAAGGAAAACTGCATATCCTACGAAACAATCAAAATGTCGCGCTACAATCAACATTGCCCGACCGCCTGGCGATTGCCTCACATGACGGTATTAGGCTGTTGGCTATTGCAGATATCACGTTCATTCAATCAGAAGGCAATTATGCACGCCTCCACACTTTAACCGGCCATTGTCATTTGATATCTAAAACTCTGAAGCAGATTCAGTCTGGACTTCTGTCACATGGATTTTTTAGAGCACACCAGTCTTTTCTAGTGAATTCAGCCCATATAAAACATATATCTAATGGAAAGGAGCGTCATATTTTACTCGTGGACGACAGCTCGATCCCGGTATCTCGACGTTACTATTCATTTGTTAAAAACCATTTATTAACTCAATATTCTATTTAATTAATTTTAAACTCATAATTATGAAATCAATTTTAAACACTAAAAGCGTATTTGCATTTTTGATATTTGCATGTACATTCTTCACCATGTCAGCACAGGATTTGTTATCTGAAATAGAAGGACGCGTACGGGTTTCCAGTAATCGACCAAGGCTGGAAATGTATGATACAAGTTTGGGGCAAGAACGGATCGAAGCCTGGATCGAAATTTTTTCGAGCAAGACTTATTTAAGTTCATTTTACGACGATCTAGTATTTTCTGCTGCTACGAATGGATCAGAAACCGAACGTATGCGAATAGATGCCGCGACCGGAAATGTAGGGATAGGTTCTGATGATCCTTCTCAGAAACTGCACGTAAAGGACGGGAACGTGTTGGTAGAAGACGGAGCATTTTTCATTTTAGATAATAACGAACTTGTATTCATGGATAATGTTTCTGGTGATTTTTCCATTATTACTCCTGGGCCTGCAGGAAGTACACAATTTTATATTGAAGATGGGAATGGCTATGTTGGAATAAATACTGATGCTCCACAAAGTTCTATCCATGTCAAACAAATTGGTGAATTCCAAGGCATTCGTTTGGAAAATACGAGCAGCACTAATTATTGGACTACATATACTGACGGTTTCAATGATTATAATTTTGGATACAATGGAACACTAAGAGCGTATATTGAAGATGGAGCAGGTAATTTTATAATTACTTCAGATCAACGTCTTAAGAACTCAATAGAAAAAGTAAGCACTGTGTTAGATAAAGTCATGAAATTGAATCCATCGACGTACTATTACAATGCAGACGAGTCGAGGTCGTGTAAATCCTGGGGATTTTTAGCGCAAGAGGTTGCTACGGTCTTTCCAGAAATAGTACGTGAAAAAAATGGATATATGGGACTCGTATATGATGACTTTGCGATTATTTCGATCAAGGCAATTCAAGAGCAACAGATCATCATCGATGCCCAAGCCGATGAAATAAAATCAATCAAGGATCAACTTGCAAAACTAATGGATGCCATTAATAAGTAATGATTTCCTTCAACCTTTGATGATCATGTCATGATTTTGAAAAAATCTGCGATGAATTAAAATTGCCTCGTCTCTCTTATAAGAAACGAGGCAATTTTTTTTAAATGACTTGAACTAGATCGGGCTTTGCAATCTCCCCCGCTCATAACAAACTCGAATTCCTAGACCAATATAATCCATAGACGTTGAACTTCTTAAACCCTCACGACTGCTCGATTCGTCGGTGCCTAAGGACTACCACTTTGAATCCCGAACCCTGAAATTTGAACCCTATAAACCTTAGACATTGAACCTCGCCAACGGTCGCTCATCGGTATTTATGGACTATCATTTGAACCTAGCCAATCTAGAAATTTTAGATTTTGAAACCTAAACCTATTAAGCGTCGAACTATCCGATATTAAATAAAAAAAGGTCGCCCAGTGGACGACCTTTTATTTATAATATTTTACTTGATAAATGATTTTTAGCGAACGCCGTGCATGAGGCGTTTTAAGAGCGGATGGAGTAACAAGGAAATGACACCCAAACCAATTGGAACAATCGTGAAAATCAAAAAGAACGTAGAAAGACTGTAATCCGCTGTAATTTGTTCTATGTTTCCACCAATATAGTGTGCTATTTTGTTTCCAATGGCGATGGCCAAATAATAGACACCGAACATAAAAGCAATCATTCTGACGGGAATAAGTTTACTCAAATAAGATAGTCCCATTGGAGAAAGGCATAGTTCGCCCAGCGTATGAAAGAGGTACGCGAGAACTAACCAGGCAATACTGAGTTGCGCGGACGTAGCTTCAGCCGGGACATTGCGCGCTCCGAATGCTAGAAATCCAAATCCTACTCCCAATAGTGCTAGACCTAGAAAATACTTTACGGAAGCTGGTGGATTATATTTACTATCCCACCATTTTGTGAATAGAGGAGCAAAAATAATTATGAAAAGCGAATTTAAAATAGCAAACCAAGTAACTTCAATTTCTGTGTTACTTGACTGAAATTCATAAATCAGTTTATAAATAACTATTCCCCAAACTATTAAAAAACTGGCACCCAATATGGTATTTGACAAAGTAATCTGGCTGTACGTTTTCCTGAATAATAGGAATAAGACATAAGTAATTACGAGCAATGGCACCACTGTGACTAGGAGATCGACAATGCGAAAAACGGTTGCTGCATTTCCTTCGAGCATTCTGTCGGTAAAATCTCTAGTATATATAGGCAGTGAGCCCGCTGCTTGTTCGAAAGCAGCCCAAAAAATAATAGTGAAAAGGCAGAAAATGGCAAAAGCAATCAATCGATCACGTTCTAATTTAATGTATCGCGGTATGCGTAAAATGAGCAGCAATAAAAATGAACTTAGTGCAACGATTGAGGACCAGGTGGCGTCTGTAAAAATGAAAATTAGAGCGGTGACAGTAAAAATAGCCCCAAGAATATAGTCTACAATTTGAAAAGGATTGCGCACTTCGCTGTCTTTTGCAACATCGTCAGATGCCGATGCAACTGTTGTAACAGATTTATTTCCGATATCACCGAACAGCGGTTGTGCAAAATAAAATTGCAGCATTCCCAAAAACATAAATATTCCTGCAAGACCAAATCCATAGCTCCAGCCGATGTTTTCTCCTACCCATCCACAAAGGAGAATTCCGAGGAAAGCTCCTGCATTCACGCCCATATAAAAAATATTATAGGCTCCATCTTTCATTTCATCATGACCTTCATATATTTTTGATATAATCGATGTCATATTGGGCTTAAAAAAACCATTTCCAGCAATAAGCAGGGCTATTCCTATATATAGTGACGTTGGTGTCTCAATTGCCATTGAGGCATGGCCTAAAGTCATAAGCAAAGCACCAATGACAACCGCCAGACGATACCCAATTTTATTATCTGCAAGCCAGCCTCCGATTAGCGGAGTGAGATACACTAGCGAAGCATAAATACTCAAAAGATGCAAGGCGTCTTTACTTGACCATCCCCAACCTGGATTATCTCCAAGTATGGCTCCTGTAAGAAAAATAACTAAAATGGCACGCATTCCATAATAAGAAAAGCGTTCCCACATTTCTGTGAAAAACAATACAAAAAGCCCAGCCGGATGGCCAAGAACTTTAGAATCAAAAAAGTTTACTTTATTACTCATGTTTTATTGGAATAAATTGAAAATTATATATTTTATTGATCTGCTAGTTCGAAACCTTCGGCTTCGTCAAAGTTCGTTCCTTCGTTGTCTTCAGCCCCATGCGTTAATCGCTTCAATGGTTTAAGAATCAGGAGAACCAAAATTCCGAAGACGACACAAAAAATAGTGATTGAAGTAAATAGTTGTAATTCTGAAAAGTTCTTGATTTGTTCGCCTATAGAACCAGCAAGGAAATTTCCAAGACCAGTTGCAGCGAAATACGCCCCCATCATAAAGGCAGCGTATTTAACTGGTGCTAGTTTTGTAATAAAAGATAAAGCTACCGGAGAAGCACAAAGCTCACCAATGGTATGAAACAAGTAGGCAAGAATTAACCATGTCATTGCAGAGGATCCCGTGGATTCGAAATCCATTGATGCTTTCGCCATAAAAACAAATCCTAAACCCATAATAATGACACCGAGCCCCATCTTGAATAGCGAGCTATTTTCTTTCCCATGTTTTTCCCACCACACCCAAAAGAGTGCTACAGGAAGTCCAAGTGTGAAAATGAAAAAGGCGTTAACAGATTGAAACCAAGTCGCGGGAACTTCAAAAGGGTCAGTATTAAAGACAAAAAATTTGAGTAAGGCAAAAATTGCCGCAATGACTAATGCTCCTATTAGCCAGGTATTAGAAGCCGCTTTGTTTTTAATTCTCAAAAATAATCCTCTTGCTAGAATTCCAGCAGTAATTAATAGTAAGATAATATTTACGTTCATCAAGCTGGTCAGTCTATCGGTTTTTTCTTTCGCATAAATGTTCATCAAGCCTCCAGCTTGCTCAAAGGCTCCCCAAAAAACTATGATGATCGCAAACGAAAGGAATAACACCTTCATTCTATCTTTTTCGATGCTAGTAAGTGGACGTTTCATCAACTCTCTGTCCTTAGATTCTTCAGCTCCAGTAAAATTTCCTACATCTTTCAAATATTTTCTTCCCCAGATGAATATTATTTGACCGAACAGCATCCCTATTCCAGCTAGTCCAAAACCATAGTGCCAATTGATGTTTTCACCAACAGAACCAATTATTATACCTGCTAGAAACGCTCCTATGTTAATGCCGATGTAAAAAATAGTAAAACCAACATCTCGTCTGCTATCGCCTTTTCTATACAGTCCTCCGACCATTGATGAAATGTTGGGTTTTAATCCACCGACACCAGCAATAATGAATCCAAGTCCTGCGTAGAACGCAGTGGGCGAATTAATGGCAAGGATTAAGTGACCTATACAGAGCAAAAAACCACCAATCATCACCATTTTTTTCTGTCCAAAGATTTTATCAGCCAAAATCCCTCCTGGAATAGAAGCAACATACACGAGTGTCGTATACCATTTGTAGAGTCCTATGGCATCAGAGTCTTCCCAACCCCATCCGGGGTTGTCAGAAGTGATTGTTGCAGTTAAAAAGAGCACAAACAGCGCGCGCATTCCATAATAAGAAAATCGCTCCCACATCTCTGTGAAAAATAGAACAAACAACCCCACAGGGTGACCGAATAATGTTTTTGCCTCAACGGGCATAGTGCTTTGATTCATGGCGTTTTGATGTATATGGCTATTAGAAAATGCACGAAGTCGCTAATATAGGTGATTAAATTTTGAATGTCATTCATAGATAGAACGACTCATATGACTGAATAGCCGTCAAGGAAATCTTAATACTGCGGCCCAATTAGAAATTTTTATAGAGACGATGCCTGAAGGATCGCGGCAATGGCCTAATCGATCAACTCTAGGGAGTCATCTTCAACATCCGCAAAGATCACACGCCAGCCTTGACCGACGACCATCGACTCAACCATGGCTTGCACATCTGAGATTTGTTCTTCGGCACGATCGTAGAGCTCACTATCTTCCACTTTGGATGTAATGAAATCCTTGGCTCGTTTATTTAAGGTGTTGTAATCTTCTGTCGAAAAAGAATTGAATGACCCTTCTTGTAAATCATAATAATCAAGATCGTGGTCAATAGAGAGGAGCTCAGGTTTCGGAAGCCCCGTGATGTAAATCGTTTTGGTGAGTCCGTCAGCTCGAAAGGTCATTTGTTCCAAATCATAGCCGATCGATACTTTGGCCTTGACACGAATTAGCGCCTTTTTGGAAAATGGTTTCCAGTCGGCCCAATAATAATCTTTGTAGTCATAAACTTCCGAAAAATACCCCTCGATCGTCACGAGTTTCATCACATCTTTTATCTCTTGGAGAAGGACCGTACTTTTTTCTGTTTCATGAGTCGCAAACCAACTTTGACTTCCGAATCGCACACCGACAAATACACCGGCAGCAAGAAGGGCAAGAATGCCTATGATGGAAAGCAGGTATTTCATCGAATGGTTTAATTAACTTCTAGGGGATATTTTAAATTGCTGTAGGATTTTAATACCGCTTTTACCGAACCAACCGATATTGGCGACTCAATCATCAATGGCAATTTATTTCCATCATCCGAGGCCCAAATGGTCATTTCTGTATCGTCTTCAAAAATATAACCCGAGACGAGTTGCGGTTTTAAAATAATTGAATTGACCTTCCCGAGTTTTTTAATTTTCTTCTCTTCACGACCTGCGAATTTATAGCCCACATTATATTTATCGTCATCAAGGAAAATGTTCGCAGGCATTGTCGACCCCTCTTCCATATGGTCGTAATCCATGTTGCGCGCATGATAAATAATCGATAAAACATCATGCATGCAGTCATCCATTTCTTCGGTAATTTCTTTCAGACTTTCTTCAGTTTTACCAGTTTTGGCAATAATCTGATTGTTTTCAAAATCAAATTCGGCTTTCGATATTTTTTTATAACTCCCTTCACGGATGTCGCGTTCGGAACGAATGGGTCTCAAAGTTTCTTTGTCAATTTCGCATTCATATACATCACGAACTTTATAGAACCATTCAAATGATGAAGCCGTGCGACCTTCGGCACGCACATAATAATGGCTTCCTTTATCAGACATTTCAAATGTGACTTCGCCCGCTTTTATCCAAAATGGAGTCAAGTGATAATAAAGTACGTATGTAATTGTTTCTCCATCTTGAAAGACAGTATTTTCCACTTCACATTCATAGTGAATTGGATTATTTTCTGTTTTCTGTATGGTCGAATCAGGCGTCCAAAGTGTCAGCAAACCGACCAGCGAGCTGATGATAAGTGATTTTATAGATGTCATGAGTCTTGTTTTTCTAGTTTATTAAAATTCAATGTGTAGTATCCGATAAAAGCCGGTATCACTACGTTAACGCACCAAAGTGTCAATATGATGATCGACAAGCTGATGGGGTCTGGATCAAATGCCGCCCAAAGGATTATAGCGAGCTCAATTTTAGTGGCTGCTTGAAATAACATGGGCATCGGAATCACCGTCTGCACTAAGAACAATATGGTGATCCCAAAAATTGCATAATTCCATGGAATATTGATATTGAAAGCCCACATCAGCAATAGCATCTGTAATGAATAGACTGCATAACGCAACGCTGAAAGGGCCAATACAACGGTTTTATCTGTAGCTCCAAGCGGTTGAATATGTAGGCCAGAACGCGATTTGAACTTGGTCAATCGATCTAGTACATCAAGCATTGATTCCATTTTATAGTACGCGATCAATCCCAAAAGCAAAGGAACACTGAGCCAGAAATAATGCTGTTGAAATGCGTCTCCGTATCCATGAAATGCGAAAAATGTACATCCAATCACACCGAAGATCAACGTCACCGTAAGTTGACTCATACTACTCAGAAACGTTGCTGCTACAGCTTGCTTCCGTTCGCCAGCGTCCGTATGCAACGCTCTCCCGGCGTAGTCGCCAACACGTCCCGGAGTAAAAATGGCGAATGACACACCAACGAGGACAGTTTCCACGGCGGACTTCCACGAATTGACGTTAGGCATCAGCCACTTCCATTTACCAGCTTCCAAAAGCCAGTTGATCATGGCCAAGATGAACACCAAAGTGATCATTCCCCAAGCATGAGCTGACATTGAAATATTGCTGAATGTCAATTGCGTGAGCCGCTCTTTTAAATGAAAAGCTAAGGCGATCACAAGCATAAGACCGAAAATTGGTTTCGTCCATTTATGCGAGAGCATGTCAAAAATGCCTTGAGCAACAGCGCTATATGTGGTTTTTCTTATCAAATCGGTACTACGAATGTATCTAATAGACGGGTAATACAGGGTCGGTCAGCACAATGAAATCATAAAACTTTGTGAATGGGAGGTGAAAACGGTGGTCTAGCCAGCCCTCAGTGCCTGTAAGATACTCGTCTGACACTTTAAGTGTCAGACGAGTATCTTGCAGGCACCACTCTTAAGGCTTTGATTATCAGCCATTTAAGAAAAATCCAACCAAACTTAATTTTCTTATTAGGATGTAATTCCAAATATATACTTGTAAACGGTGCATTAAATTCAGTTCGTACATCCAAAATCAGACAATTTTGAATGTCCAAAATTGATGTTCCAAAGACAGAACTCTGTGCACTTTGGTATCATGGTCATTCACCATTAAATGACTTACCTTTGATCCTCAATGCCTAACATATCAGAAAATAGAATCATATTGGGAATCGATCCCGGAACTAACGTGATGGGTTATGGTGCCATAGAGTTGGTCGGGCGCGAACTCAAACTATTAGATGTTGGGCAATATAAAATCACATCACCTTATGAACACGTCGATAAATTGCAGATGATTTATGATAAGGTCAATCTCCTTATCGTAAGATTACAACCCACTGAATTTGCGATCGAGAGTCCGTTTTTTGGTAAGAATGTACAATCTATGCTCAAACTTGGGCGTGCTCAAGGTGTTTCTATCGCTGCTGCGCTGAACTCGGGTCTTCGCGTCGTCGAATACAGCCCTAAAAAAATCAAAAAATCAATTACTGGAAACGGTAACGCCTCAAAAGAACAAGTTTCTTCGCTGCTGAAGCAATTTGTCAAACTGCCATCAACAACTATTGGACACGACGCAAGTGATGCGCTCGCGGTCGCCATTTGCCATTATTTGCAAAATGATCTCAGCGTAGGCGGAAAAAAATTCAAAGACTGGAAAAGCTTTGCAAATCAAAATGCAGGGAGAGTCCGGTAACTTTCGATACGTGATTAATTCCATTTATTAATATCGTGAATTTATATATCATGACATTGATGAAATGTACTATCTTTCATCAATGATCAATCAAACTGAGATTATAGATGGATCTTCAGGTCGGCCTATTTTAATAGATTATCGTCTTGATCCCAAACTGAAACCGTCCAGTATGATTATTTTTTGCCACGGTTTTAAAGGTTTTAAAGATTGGGGTGGATTTAATCTGATGGCAAATTTATTCGCGCGGTCTGGGTTTGTATTTCTGAAATTTAATTTTTCGCATAACGGTGGAACAGTAGGGGAGCCAATCGACTTTCCAGATCTCAAGGCCTTTTCTGAAAATAATTATTCTACCGAATTAAATGATTTGGGATTGGTTATAGATTATGTCGAAAATGATTTAGCGACGAAATCCGGTTTTGACCAAATCATTTTGATGGGCCACAGTCGGGGTGGTGGCATCAGTATACTCAAAGCGGCGGAAGATAAACGAGTCAATACATTGGTAACGTTGGCTGCCGTAGATGATTTTGGAAGCCGATTTCCAACGGGTGATTTATTGAAGGCGTGGAAATCAAATGGAGAATATCATATTCCTAATTCCAGAACGAAGCAACAGATGCCGATCCGCTATCAGTTTTACGAAGATTTTTTGCGTCATCAGGAGCGGCTAGATATTGAAAAGGCTGCTAGAAAATTGTCTATTCCTTTTTTAATCATTCATGGGGCAGGAGATGAAACAATTACTCAAGATGCTGCCGAACGTTTGTCGCAGTGGTGCCGGCATTCTGAACTTCACATCTTGCAGAATACAGGACACACATTTGGAATGAAACACCCTTGGACAGCTGATAAATTGCCCGATCATATGGAGTTTGGAGTTGAACGGATACTTTCGTTTATCGCGAGCTAAATCTGGGTTAAGGATTTTCAAAGACGGCATAAATAGTTATTATATTCACAAAATCAATTGAATTCAATCAACACTGAACTATGTCGCAGCAAAAATCATATACGGTTTCGTTCATCCTCCTAACGGTACTTTTCTTTTTATGGGGATTTATCACCGTGTTAGTCGATTCACTTATTCCACGTCTCCGCGAATTATTTACGCTATCATATTTTGAGGCTGGTTTGGTGCAGTTTGCATTTTTCGGTGCATATTTTTTATTGTCGATACCGGCGAGTTATATTTTGTCAAAAATTGGATATAAACGCGGTATTATTTTGGGCTTATTTACGATGGCATTTGGTTGCGCGCTCTTTTCACCAGCGGCATCCTATCGTGTCTTTGGGCTGTTTATGCTCGCCTATTTTACGCTAGCTGGAGGCATGACTATTTTGCAAGTGGCTGCAAATCCGTATGTGGCAGTATTGGGTAGCGAGGACATGGCGTCGAGTCGGCTTAACTTATCTCAGGCATTTAATTCATTAGGAACGGCGATCGCGCCGGCTTTCGGGGCTTTGTTAATCTTGAGTGATAAAATCAAGACTTCCGATGAAATTGATGCATTGACAGTCACTGCTAAAGAAACATATTTGAATGCCGAAGCAGCGGCCGTGCAAAAACCTTTTTTAATTCTAGCAGGATTCATTGTTGCTGTGGCGGCCACTTTCTTTTTTATGAAATTGCCAAAATTGATCAGCGCGCAATCTTCCGGTACTTACCGTGATGCGTTGAAAAATAAGAATTTAATGTTGGGTGTGCTTGGTATATTCTTCTACGTTGGAGCGGAGGTATCAATTGGAAGTTTTTTAGTCAATTATTTTCTGGATATGAACATGGTCAGTGTGATTCAGAATAATGATTTCATGAAAGGTATTGCAGAAAAGATGCTGAACTCTGGTTTGGCAGAAAAGGATCAAAAGGCTATTGTCGGAGTTTTTGTCACATTTTATTGGAGTGGAGCAATGATCGGTCGGTTTATTGGATCTTTTTTGACGCGATATGTCAATCCGGGCAAAGTCTTAGGCATATTCGCGATGCTTGCCATGTCATGTATAATTATTTCTGTTTCTACAACCGGACTGATATCGATGTGGTCCATTTTAGCTGTTGGTTTATTTAATTCAATCATGTTTCCAACAATTTTTACACAAGCTATACATGGAACTGGCCAATTAAAGCCAAAAGCGTCTGGACTACTTTGCATGGCGATTGTTGGTGGAGCGATTATTCCACCCATTTATGGATTGCTTACCGATCAAATTGGTTTTAAAATGGCTTTGCTCGCCATAGTACTTTGCTACGGGTACATTTTGATTTATGGATATCGGAGTTCCAAGCTGATTAAAACTTAAGAAATTTATCGACTATAGTTTATTAAAATGCTTAAGGCGCTTAACTTCCATATCAGTTAAATGACGATATCGACCGCGACCTAAATCTTTTTTAGTGAGACCTGCATAATAAATGCGATCTAGTTTTAAAACCTCATATCCCAGATGTTCGAACAGCCTACGGACTATCCTGTTGCGACCAATGTGAAGAGTCACACCTACAACTGTCGTATCTGTTTCATCAATATAATTTGCACTATCAACTTCAACCACGCCGTCAGATAATAATACGCCTTCACGAATTTTTTCGAGGTGGCTTTTAGTAAAATCTTTATCGAGTGTTACCGCATAAACTTTTTTTATCTCAAAGGATGGATGAGAAAGTTTTTGAGCCAGGTCTCCATCATTCGTTAATACAAGTAGCCCGGTAGTATTCATATCAAGCCGACCAACCGGATATATTCTTCCGTAATCTTCTTTGATAATATCGAGAATTATTTTTCGATCTTTTTCATCGCTTGTCGTAGTGACCGTATTTTTTGGCTTATTCATAAGTAAATACACATAGTCGATTTTATGCTTGAGTACTTTACCGCCATATGTTACGACATCGGAATCTTCCACCATATACGACGGGTTTTTTTCCACCACATCATTCACTTTTACTTTCCCAGACTTGATATACTCTGCACATTTACGCCTGCTATCGACGCCTGCATGTGCCACAAATTTATTTAATCGCATGGCTGCAAGGTAGCACTTAGCCTACACCTGCCGTTTCATGTCAAGAATCTGGTGTAAGTCTTTAATTGTCAATGGCTTGGGAGTAGATATTGTGCTTCGAAACCACTTGCTTATCTTTACAAGCACAACCAAATCACCTTTTAGTGGAGACTCAAGTATATCAACCCAAACATCATGTCCGTATCGTCACAGCTGCCTCACTATTTGATGGTCACGACGCGGCAATCAATATTATGCGTCGCATCATGCAACGAACCGGTGCGGAGATTATCCATCTGGGTCATAATCGTAGCGCAGAAGAAATTGTACATACTGCCATCCAAGAAGATGTGCAGGGCATAGCGCTGACGAGTTATCAAGGCGGTCACAATGAGTATTTCAAATATATATATGATATGCTTCAGGAACGAGGTTGCGGACATATAAAATTATTTGGAGGTGGTGGCGGTACTATTTTACCATCTGAAATTGCAGACCTGCAAGCGTATGGAATTGCGCGTATTTATTCGCCAGATGATGGTAGAACGATGGGTCTTCAGGGAATGATTAATGACGTTGTAAAAGCTTGTGATTTTCCGTTGGGCGATCAATTAAATGGTCAACTTATAAAAATAGCTCCGGATCAACCTTCTGCAATTGCCAGGACGATAACCGCAATTGAAAATTTTCCTGAATTACACGAAACAGTACTTCAGGATATAGAATCTCGCGCGGCGAAATCTACAGCACCCGTGCTAGGAATTACTGGTACGGGCGGTGCAGGAAAATCGAGTCTTGTCGATGAATTATTAAGACGGTTTTTATTAGACTTTCCTGATAAAACAATTGGAATTATTTCTGTCGATCCATCGAAGCGTAAAACTGGTGGCGCTCTACTCGGTGATCGGATCCGTATGAATGCATTGAGCACAAATAAGCGTGTCTACATGCGGTCGTTGGCTACACGACAATCAAATCTCGCACTCAGCAAACACGTGCAAGGTGGTGTTGACGTGTTGAAAGCTGCTGGTTTTGATATAGTGATTCTTGAAACATCGGGTATCGGACAATCCGACACAGAGATCGTAGATCACAGTGACATGACATTGTATGTGATGACTCCGGAATATGGTGCTGCGACCCAATTGGAAAAAATCGATATGCTCGATTTTGCCGATGTCATCGCCATAAATAAATTCGATAAAAGAGGCGCATTGGACGCGCTACGTGATGTAAAAAAACAATATCAACGTAATCATGATCGGTGGCACGATGACCCGGATACAATGCCAGTCTATGGAACTATTGCTAGTCAATTTAATGATCCGGGAACAAATGAATTATATAAAAAATTAATCACTTCCCTCGATGAAAAAACTGAAACAAATTTTTCATCTAAAATAAAACTCACACTAGGTGATAGCGAGAAGATATTTATTATTCCGCCAAAGCGTGTCCGCTATTTATCAGAAATTGCAGATTCGAATAGGACGTATGATAAGTGGGTTAATACCCAAAGTAAACTCGCCGGAGAAATACAACATCTAACAAAGGCTGCGGAATTAAATGACGATGAAAATATCGCATCAGCTTTAGGCGATCAGGCGAAGGAAAAAAGAAAATATTTAGACGGAGAATCCCAAAAATTACTTGAGCAATGGGGGGAATTAAAGGCCAAGTACAAGGCTGACGAATTTATTTACCATGTTCGATCTAGAGAGATTCGCGTACCGACATTTACTAAATCACTGTCGCATAGCCGAATTCCGAGAGTCGCTTTACCGCGATACACATCATGGCAAGATATACTGACATGGTCTATGCAGGAAAATGTGCCGGGATCATTTCCATTTACGGCGGGTGTGTATCCATTCAAACGCAAAGGCGAGGATCCGACACGTATGTTTGCTGGTGAAGGTGGTCCTGAGCGCACAAATCGACGATTTCATTATTTATCCTCAGATATGGCTGCTGCACGTTTATCGACAGCCTTCGATTCGGTGACCTTATATGGAGAAGATCCCGATTATCGTCCGGATATTTATGGAAAAGTTGGAAATTCAGGTGTGAGTATCTGTTGTCTCGATGACGCCAAGATACTGTATTCCGGTTTTGATCTTTGTGATCCCAAGACATCCGTGTCGATGACAATTAATGGTCCGGCAGCGACCATCTGCGCTTTTTTTATGAACGCAGCCATTGATCAACAATGTGAAAAATATATTCGCGAAAATGATTTGTTGGACAAAGTCGAGTCGATTAAAAAAGAAAAATATGATGATAAGGGTATCGATCGACCCTCATATAAATTAGATATTCCGGAGGGAAATGATGGTTTAGGACTTTTACTATTAGGGGTGACCGGTGATGAAATATTATCAGCAGAAATATATAATGAATTAAAGGCCAAGGCACTTTCGTCTGTACGTGGAACAGTACAAGCCGATATATTAAAAGAAGATCAAGCGCAAAATACCTGTATATTTAGTACGGAATTTTCATTGAAATTAATGGGTGATGTACAACAGTATTTTACGGATCATCTGGTCAAGAATTTTTATTCAGTATCAATTTCAGGCTATCACATAGCTGAAGCAGGCGCCAATCCAATCACGCAATTGGCATTTACATTAGCCAATGGATTCACATTTGTCGAATATTATTTATCGCGTGGCATGGACATCGACGGGTTCGCACCGAATTTATCATTTTTCTTCTCCAACGGTGTCGATCCTGAGTACGCGGTGATCGGTCGTGTCGCAAGGCGTATTTGGGCCAAAGCCATGAAATTAAAATATGGCGCCAACGAGCGCTCTCAAAAACTGAAATATCATATTCAAACTTCTGGACGTTCGTTGCACGCACAGGAGATTTCATTCAATGATATCCGGACGACGTTACAAGCTTTGTATGCGATTTATGATAACTGTAATTCGCTCCATACAAATGCATATGACGAAGCGATCACCACTCCAACAGAAGAAAGCGTACGTCGAGCTGTAGCTATTCAATTAATTATTAATCACGAGCTCGGCTTGGCGAAAAATGAAAACCCATTGCAAGGGTCTTTTATTATAGAAGAATTAACTGATCTAGTAGAAGAAGCTGTGTTGACAGAATTTGATCGCTTAACAGAACGCGGTGGTGTACTCGGTGCTATGGAAACTATGTATCAACGTAGTAAAATTCAGGAAGAAAGTTTACACTACGAAACATTAAAGCATTCCGGTGAATTTCCGATTATTGGTGTGAATACATATTTGTCTAAAGATGGTTCGCCGACAATTTTACCGGAGGAGGTTATTCGATCAACGGACGATGAAAAGAAATTACAAATTGATACGCTACAAAATCTACATAAAGCGAATGCACATCAAGCTGATGAAATATTAAATACGTTAAAATCCAAGGCCATTCAAAATGACAATTTATTTGATGCCTTAATGGAAGCAGTAAAATATTGTAGTTTAGGACAAATTACACATGCCTTGTACGAAGTCGGTGGTCAGTATCGACGCAATATGTAAAAGGTTCAAGGTTCAATGGGTTCAAAGTTCAAAGGGTTCAAAGTTCGAAGTGAATGTTGGGATTGATTAGCTCGAGGAGAGATCTTGCGACGGTGGGGATTACTGTGCCTGGGGTTGAAGGCTGAGAACTGAAGACTGCCGACTGCTGACTGAGAACTGAAGACTATATTCGTTTCGAGTTATGTTCAAAGTGCCGACACACCCACAATTTAAATTAATAACATTGAATGCTCACCACTGGCAGTCGAGGATGCTGACCGAAAGCTGACCGAGCGTCAGAAGAGTGCAACGACCGTCAGTAGAGTGAAGTAAGCGTCAGTAGTTGCTATGCCGTGCATCCTCGTTAATCGCTAAAATCAAAGATTTTGAGATTTATGGGATCTAAAGTTTTAGGTTCAGGCAAGCCCTTGAAAAACAGGTGCGAATAAATGACCGTGAAAAAATAATACAGTTGATTACTGAACTCATTATTGAGATAACAATTTTTTTAAATAAATAGCCAATGGCCAATAGCCAATAGCCAATTCCTAACTCTCCTCAATCATTTCCATTTCGATCCGTCGTTGTTCGATATCAACGTCGACGACTTTGACCCGAACACGATCGCCCATAGCATAAATTTTACCTGTGGCTTCTCCTTTGGCAGAAAATCCGCTTCTGTGCATTTCGAATGATTCCATGAATGTATTGAACGGGACCATACCTTCTCCGATACCATCATCCAAACTGACAAACATTCCTCGGTCAATCATGCCACTGATTTTACCATTGAATTCTTGGCCTTCGAATTGTTTCATGTACTCGGCCTGTTTCAATTTGATTGATTCACGTTCGGCATCCAATGCCATACGTTCTCTGCGGGAGATATGCACGCACATCGCTTCGAGTTTACCTTTGTCATATAATAATGGACGGTTATCGATATGCGCATGAACGATCCGGTGAACGAGAACATCTGCATATCTTCGAATCGGACTTGTAAAATGCGCATAATGCGTAAATGCCAATCCGAAATGACCAATATTATCAGTTGTATAAATGGCTTTTGCCATCGTTCTGATTCCAAGTTTTTCTAAAATATTGAAGGCCTCGTTTTTCTGAGCCGCTTCATATAAGCGATTAAATGATTTTCGAATTTGATTTGTCGTTGCAAAATTAAAATCAAAGCCGAGTACTTTTGCCATTAAAGATAAGTCCGCAATTTTATCGAGATCCGGCTCGTCGTGCACACGGAAAGGAAGTGGAACTTTTCCATTACTCTTTTTATCGATATACGTTGCGACAGTTTTATTGGCCAATAACATGAGGTCTTCCACCATAAGATGAGCATCCTTTCTTTCTTTAATATAAATATCTGTTGGATACTTTTTCTCATCTAAAAGAAATCGGACTTCTTCACTATCAAAGTTGATAGCACCTTGTCTGTTGCGATCTTTTCGGAAACTATCAGCAAATTCTTTAACTCGAGTTATCGCCTTTTTATAAGGGCTGCTTTTGCCTTCAATAATTTCCTGCGCTTGCTCATAAGAAAATCGCTGGTCAGAATTAATAATCGTCTTTCGAATCCAAAACTGTGAAATTTTATTGTCGGGAGTAATCCGAAATGTAACAGCAAAAGTTAGTCGATCCTCATCTTGTACTAGTGAGCAGAGATCATTGGATAATGTCTCGGGTAACATTGGACAAACGCGGCCTACGAGGTAGACTGAGGTTGAGCGACGCCGAGCTTCTTTGTCGAGATCCGAATCATTTTGCAAGTAATGCGTAACGTCAGCGATATGCACGCCGATTTCAACATCGCCATTGTCATATTCATCATAAGAGAGGGCATCATCAAAATCCTTGGCATCTTCTGGGTCAATCGTAAATGTCATAACGTCCCTATAATCTTCCCTCTTTTGTGGATCCCAATGCACGCCTTTTTCCTCAATTCGTTTTAGATCACTTTCTATCGAGCTCGGGAAAATATAATTAAAACCATATTTGGTAAGAATAGACAATTCTGCGATTTCGTGATCTTCATAATTTGTCAATACTTCTGTGACACGCGCTACGGGAACTTGATTGGAGTGCGTAGGCCAAAAGACAATATCTAATAATACTATATCACCTTCTTCAGCACCTTTTAAATCTTCTTTTTGTACAGCGAATTCTTCAATACCGATCGTTCGTAACGGATGCGCATATGCACGATTAGAAATAGTATGAATTTTTGCAACCACATCCTGTATAGACCGTTCAATTACTTTCTGAACGACGCCTTCAGGCTTACCACTGCGTTTAGTACGTGTTATACGCACCTCAACGACATCATTATTCATAGCGCCTTTAACGAGTTTCTTAGGCACGTAAACATCAAATTCCATCCCGTCGATAAGTATGTAAGCGGCACCGCTGCGTGTGAGATCTACACGTCCGGTATAGATCTGCCCTGAAGGTTGATAGTTATTTTGTTTGCCGCGACTGCCAGCTGGATTTCCGCTATATTTTCCACGTTTTATTTCGAAAATGTTACGCTTATTGGTAAGTTCTTGGAGCAATTTATAAAGTACGGATGAAGGTCCTTTAAAATTGACACGTTTTGCTATAGACTTTATTGTTAATTCTTTTGTAGGGTCGGACTGAAAGAGTTTTTTAATTTTCTTTTTTAATTTTTCGTCCTGCTTTTTATATTTTTTATTTTTCATATTATTTTTTACGATGTAATGATGCTTCCATCCGGCAGCACCTCTAAACTGTATGTCTGAGTATCATTTTTATCAACTAATTCTTGACCATCATCACTCAATTGAGCTGCGATATAGAAAATCTGATTCACATCTATCGATAGATACATGCGCACGACAGAATCGTCTTCGGCGACAATACCAGCCACCAGTCTACGATCGAGTAATTGACCTTTTTTGTCGAGATTGACCAAATAGTACTCATACGACAATGCACTCGCTCGCCAATAGACCAATGAGTAAAACTCGTCGGATAGATGAAGTTGAAAGCATGGTATGTATTCGCGTTCCTCAGCTTCGTCGTAGTCGGCTTCCAATTCAGACATAATGCGATTGGCCGTCTCCAAATTGATCAGCTTGTTCTTTTTAGAAAAAGCAAATATCGACTCATCGGTAATGGTGAGAGGCGGATCTATTTTGGGGAAGAGGGCTAAAAATTGATTTAACTTCATTGACATTCAATTTGACAATTGAGCATAAAGGTAAGAAGTACTGAGGGAGGCAAAAGGTTCGGCGTATAATGCTGCTCATCGTCTTGAGTTGATGCATTTCTATTTGCATCCATTGACCTCAAATTGCTTAGATCATAGTCGCTGCTTGACATCGATTGTGTGATCTGAATAGACTGGTTCTAAATAAGCAACATCTGACAGGTTTGAATTGTCCAATGTGTAGATTTGTTAGGCATCGTTTGTATATAAATGAGGTCCTCAAAACAAGTAAATTCGACGTTATATGGCTTGGTTATCTACGTTTACAAATTCAACTATCGGCCGCAAGCTCTTCATGAGTTTATCAGGTCTTTTTCTGATCTCCTTCTTGATGGTTCACTTAGGTGTGAACTTGACAATGCTCTGGGGAGCAGATTTATTCAATCAAGCATCTCATTTTATGGAGACAAATTTCTTGATCCAAGCCATGCAATTTATCCTGGCGGCTGGATTTCTGATCCATATTATCTACGGAATCATAATCACCTTGAAAAATAATTCAGCTAGAAAAATTGGATATGAAATGACTAATAAGTCAGAGCATACACCTTTTAATTCTAGAACAATGATTCATTCGGGTATCATCGTATTGTTATTTCTTATTTTGCACATGCGTGATTTTTTCATTCCGATGAAATTTTCAACTGTTACCGATAATTATGAATTAGTTGCAGCAAAATTCAGTAATCCGATTTTCGTAGGTATTTATATTATTGCATTTATTGCACTTGGACTGCATTTAAGTCACGGATTCAGATCGGCATTTCAAACTGTCGGTGCTAATCACAATAAATATACGCCCATAATTAAAGGGTTAGGTACAATTTATTTTTTGGCGATGTCGATTGGATTCACGACGATTGCCGTTGTCATGTACATGAGAAGTCTATCATAATTTAAAATTTTAATACTCAGCATAATTCATTTATTATGGCGTTTCAAGCAAATTCTCCTGACGGTCCACTCGAACAGCGATGGAAAAAACATAAGTCTGATATCCGACTTGTCGCACCTAATAATCGCGATCGCATCGATGTGATTATCGTGGGGACAGGATTGGCTGGTGGTTCAGCAGCCGCGACACTAGCCGAACAGGGTTACAACGTGAAGGCTTTTTGCTATCAGGATTCTCCAAGACGTGCGCATTCTATTGCAGCGCAAGGAGGTATCAATGCTGCAAAAAATTATCAAGGAGATAATGACTCTACTTATCGATTATTTTATGACACGATCAAAGGTGGAGATTATCGATCACGTGAGTCTAATACATACCGACTAGCTGAGGTTTCATCTAATATTATCGATCAATGCGTGGCACAAGGTGTTCCTTTTGGAAGAGATTATGGTGGCTTATTGGACAATCGTTCTTTTGGAGGTGTTCAAGTTTCTCGAACTTTTTATGCGAAGGGACAGACTGGGCAACAATTATTACTCGGCTGCTATTCAGCAATGTCTCGGCAAATTGGAAAAGGAAAAATAAAAATGTATAACCGACATGAAATGTTGGATGTCGTTATAGTAGATGGAAAAGCACGCGGAATAATTGCCAGAAATTTAATTACTGGAGAAATAGAACGTCACGGAGCGCATGCAGTAGTTATTGCTTCTGGTGGCTACGGAAACGTGTATTTTTTATCAACGAATGCCATGGGGTCGAATGTCACCGCGGCTTGGAAAATTCATAAGCGCGGAGCATACTTTGCAAATCCGTGTTATGTGCAAATACACCCAACATGCATCCCAGTACACGGAACAAACCAATCAAAATTGACACTCATGTCCGAATCGCTGCGAAATTCCGGACGTATTTGGGTGCCAAAAAATAAAGAAGATGCCGAGGCGATTCGTGAAGGACGAAAAAAGGCCATCGATATTCCAGCCGCCGATCGCGATTATTATTTAGAGCGTAGGTATCCGGCATTTGGAAACCTCGTTCCGCGAGATGTGGCATCAAGAGCGGCCAAAGAAAGATGCGATGCTGGTTACGGCATTGAAAATAATGAAACACAAGAAGGTGTATTTCTTGATTTCGCTACTGAAATAATAAAAAAAGGAGAGGAGTCAGCATATGAACAGGGACTCAATAATCCATCCAAGGAAAAAATTCGAGAACTAGGTGAAAAATGGATTGAGAGTAAGTACGGTAATCTTTTCCAGATGTATGAAAAAATTACGGACGAAAACCCCTATAAAAATCCGATGAAAATTTATCCTGCTGTCCACTATACAATGGGCGGCGTTTGGGTGGATTATAATTTAATGTCAACAATAGAAGGTTGCTTTGTCGTCGGAGAGGCGAATTTTTCTGATCACGGCGCCAACCGTCTTGGAGCGTCCGCATTGATGCAAGGATTAGCCGATGGGTATTTTGTTTTACCTTATACAATAGCAAATTATTTGGCAGATGATATTAGAACAGGGCCGATTTCTACTGCATCAGTAGAATTTGATCAGGTGGAAAGCGATGTAAAAAATCGCATTAAAAAACTTATGGAAAATAAAGGCACAAAAAGTGTTGATCATTTTCATAAACGACTTGGATTGATCATGTGGAATAAAGTTGGTATGGCGCGAAGTGCAGAAGGATTGACGGCTGCCATTGCTGAAATAGATCAATTAAAAACTGAATTTTGGAATGATGTCTACGTGCCAGGATCTGACGATGGAATGAATCCAGAATTAGAAAAAGCAGGACGTGTTGCAGACTTTATAGAACTAGGTCAATTGATGGCCATAGACGCACTAAATCGCAATGAGTCTTGTGGTGGACATTACCGTGTTGAATCAACTACTCCTGAAGGAGAAGCCAAACGCGACGATGAAAACTATGCCTATGTAGCCGCTTGGGAATATAAAGGGGATGATATTAAAACGGAAGAATTGCACAAAGAGGACTTAGAATTTGAATTTGTAGAATTAAAAACACGGAGTTATAAGTAGAGTTGAGCGGTTAGAGGTTGAATGAGTTGAGTGGTTGAATGAGTGAGGTAGAGGAAAATGATAAAGTGATCGGATAAGGAAAGAATTGCATTTATTTATTTTAGACTAAAATAGAACAACAAATGAGATGTCAGTAAAGAATTTGAAGGATTTAATGCTTTATAAGAAGTGTGTGGAATTGAGATGTGAAATCTCTGATTTTTCAAAAAAGAAATTGCCGAAAGAGGAAAAATTTCGTTTAAAGGATCAGATTATTCGTTCCTCCAGGTCAGTTACAGCTAATATTGCTGAAGGACATGGTAGGTTTCACTATCAGGAAAATATTCAATATGTCCGAATGGCTCGTGGATCTTTATTGGAAACTCAGGATCATATTGACGTTGCTTTTGAAGAATTATATTTAGTAGAGTCGGAATATAAAAAGTTGACTGAACTTATTGACCATTGTACAAGATTAATCAATGGGTATTTAAAATATTTAAAAGACAAGAAAATTGGAGTAAAATGAATGTTTTTTTCAATGTAAATATTTAGATAGGAACGAACCTATTCAACCTAATTAACTTATTCAACCTATTCTATTATGAATCTGAAATTAAAAATCTGGAGACAAAAAAATCAAAATGTCAAAGGTGCCATGCAGACCTATTCATTAGATAATGTTTCTCCAAACAGTTCATTTCTCGAAATGCTCGATCAATTAAATGAGCAACTAATAAATAATCAAGAAGAACCAGTCGTATTTGATCATGATTGCCGTGAAGGAATATGCGGGTCTTGCTCACTTTATATAAATGGCGAGCCACATGGTCCTGACAAAGCTGTGACTACCTGTCAGTTGCATATGCGCAGCTTCAAGGATGGCGATACGATTGTCATAGAGCCTTGGCGTGCAAAGCCTTTTCCGGTCATAAAAGATTTAGTTGTGGACCGCACTTCGTTCGATAGAATCATGGCTGCAGGTGGATATATCTCTGTGAATACATCAGGAAATACACAAGACGCTAATAATATCCCAATAAATAAAGAAGATGCTGACAAAGCTTTTGATGCGGCTATCTGCATAGGCTGTGGAGCATGCGCTGCCGTTTGTCCGAACGCTTCGGCTATGCTTTTTGTATCAGCAAAAGTTTCACAGTTTGCGTTGTTGCCACAAGGTCAACCAGAATCAGAACGTCGTGTTCTAAGCATGATGAAGCAGCATGACAAAGAAGGCTTTGGCGCGTGCTCTAATACTGGCGCCTGTGAAGTGGAATGTCCAAAAGAAATCTCTATAGAAAACATCGCTCGATTAAACCGCGAATATATAGCGGCATCATTGACAGCAGACAAATAGAAAACTAAATTCCAAATGTGTGTCAGAAATGCCAAGGATTTTGAAAGTAATAATTATTTACTCAACAGATTATTGATTTTTTGATAAGAGTTTTGAGCACTCCGAACGGCGCCTTTCATATATCCGCCGAATTGCTGACTCGTTTCAGCACCAGCAAGAATCAGTCGATTATTCATTTGTATTTTTTGAAAAATTGGATGTCCGTGATTCTGGTGAGGTGAGAGATCTCGCGCAAGTTGAGAAGTCGTGAATTTTTCTTCTTGCCAAACAGTTTCGAAATATTTAATTTTTTGATTGACCAATTCACCATAGATTAATCTCAATTGTTCTAAATCGATCCTTTCGCGGTCCAACTTAGAATGGGATTTAAGTTTAGGGTGCAAAAATCCCATTAGCACAAAGTGTTCGTTTTTAATATCCGTGTGATCATACATTTCAACAATAGGACCATACGGACCAAAAGCTGTTCCAGAATTGATGCCATCATTCCAAAAAGCCGTTTCGAATTGAACTCCGAATTTTATCGCATCGCCCATCCAGGTTTGTGTATGGTTCGCTATCGTTGTGACCTCCTGAGGGAGTTTTGGTGAGCATTTAATGGTATGAGTGAACAACCGTGGTGGGAGAGTAGATACTACAATGGGACCTGAGAATTGCCCCTGACTTGTGGATAATACAAGATCATCCCTTTTTGATGCATCGATCGATTGCACTGTTGTATTAAGAATAAAATTCACGTTATCGCTATTGGCATAGAGTGCCTCAATGAGTCGTGAAGTGCCACCAACGAGTCTGTAACTAGGTTGAGCATTAGATGGTAATGGTACCTTTTGGATGGGTGCGCGCGGTAGAGACTTGTAATATGCAAAGGCATCTTGGTGTTGCGGAAAAGTGTCAAGACCTAATTCCCTGATCAATTGCTTCAAAGCTGTGTAATGATCGCCGAACCAAGTCGCTCCCATCTCTATCGCAGAACCATCGAGATATGTAGTTGAAATTCGCCCACCGATTCTGTCCCTCGCTTCAATCATTCCGATTTTCAAGTCATGACTTCGCAACTTATAGGCGAGATTCAAACCTGTCAAACCAGCACCAATCACTATCAAAACGTAACGCATAACTGTATAAATTAGAACTCAACTGGAAGAGATGACTCTGAGAAAAGCCGGTTACATTTTTTATCAAATTAATGCCCATCCCAACACACACGAAGTCAATATGTTGTGTTTTTAATTTCTTGCTTAATATAAAAAAGTACTTTGTAACTTTGTCATATCACGGGTCGAGCCCTATTCGTGAAAAATCCCAATCCAAGGTCTTGCTGACGAGTGAGATTATCAGATTTTGGCACGAATATTGCTTTTAATCAAGCAGGTGATAAAATCAAAAACCAGCATCTCGCCTAGCGAGAAGTACTGTATTGTCAAAATTTAGGGGAATGAACCAATTGAAACAAAAATTGGCTTATGGCTTAGTAGCTGTGAGCCTCATGCTCATGTGTGCCATGTTTTATGCGCTTAAAGATGATGAATTAGCGTTTGAAGAGCTGTTCCATGATCAAATCTTTTCCGATAGTCAATTAGTGTTGAATTCAAGTGAGTTATTACACGCATCAACAGCATTGTCGCGAAATTGTCTCCAACATAAATTTTCTTCCTCCTTATCACATTTTCTGAAGTATCATTCAGTTAAGTGTGCGACTCACGCTGAGAATATTAAATATATTGAGTCCAATCATTTTATTGTAGAAATAAAATCTTTCGAAATGTGAATACCCTACAATTTGAAAAGATTTTTATAAACCAACAATTTACATATTGTTATTTATTTAATATGTAATTGCTATATTTGTGTTTTTTATATAAACCAATTTCCGCGTTAGGACGAATCATACGCTGAAAATTGTCATGTTTAAAAATATGATTAGATTTGATCGATAAAAATTAAACAGCCATAAACAACTGATTATTATATATTTATAATTGAAATATGTAAGAAATTTAAACTTAAACACCAAAAATCCGTAAAAATTTGAAAAATGTAGATTGTTGAAAGTTTAAGTATTTTTTTATAGAAAAGGGGGAATTCTAATATGAAATCGAAACAAAGAAATCGCTGCGCATTTGCAATATTGACCACTTGCCTAATGCTGCTCACTACGATCCAGATCAACGCGCAATACTGTGTTGATGGTAGTTATTGTCCAAATCCACTAAATGATCCACCAGGGACAGGAAATACATGCTTCTCAGGTATCGATGATGAATGGGCTAATGCACAAACAGTCTTGGTTAACGCAAACGCATCGTCTACCTGCCAAGTAACACAAGTATGGGGAGATCTAGGGCAGACGAACATGGGTGTTGACGAAGTTTATTTTGCATTGCAACACGGAAATTCTGGACAGTCTACATTCCGTGCTTATGTGAACTTCGATTGCGATTCCACTACAGGTCAGATCTTTGCGGGAGAAAATTTTGGTGATCCACCATTTATTATTCCAGTTGGAGGTGCCGATTTCATGGTTTTATTTAGAACAAGCAATAATCCTACAGTTGATTTTTTCGAATGGGATCCGTCGGCGAATATGGGAATGGGGGCTATGGTAACTGCTGCAGTTGGAATGGGAACAGACATAGAAACTGGAAACGTAGGTGGTTGTAATGAAGGAGATGGGGAGTTTGTAGAGATTGGAGTTCCCCTAACAAGTATTTTCGATCCTTGTTCAGATGACGAATGTGGAACAATTGAGGTGACTTCAGTTATATCAAACGCAGGTGGTTCTGCCAATTCAAACTTTTGCGAAGGTGTGTCTTTGAAACTTAAGATTGATGTAAATAATCCCCCAATGGCAATCGTCGATCCGATTCCACCTTGTATCTATTCAGATGCGGAAGTCTGTTTCTTCGGTGGTAATTCAATCGATGTTGATGGTGATACCTTGTTATTCGAATGGGATTTCGATTTTGATGGAATCACTTTTGACGTAGATGCTACAGGAGACTCTGTTTGCAATATGTATGCTCCTGGAATGTACACTGCAGCTTTGCGCGTAACTGATGCATTTGGATGTGTTGATACAGCATCTACCAATAGTGGTGTAAACTTCGTCGTCGTAGATGGAAATAATAAAGTTGATTGCTCTGTTACAAACGAAACAGACGTGGAGTGTATAGGTGATATGGACGGATCGTTTGATCTCACGATTATGGGTGGAACACCAAACTATAATTATGCCGTAACTGATGGTGCTGGCGATACTGTTCAAATGGGTGTCAATATTGATGGCACCACTATTACTATCGGCATGCTTGACACAGGTACTTACACCATATTGGTTAGTGATGATAATTTATGTGAAGGCGCGTGTATGGCAATCATAGGTTCACCAAATCCGGTTATGTGCAGCGTAGATGGAATGACTGATCCTTCATGTAATCCCAATAATGGTGGTAATAGTAGCGATGGAACAATAACAGTGAGCGCAACAGGTGGAACAGGAATAGGGACCTATTCTTTCACAGATGGAACAACCACCAATAATGACGGGATGTTTACCGGTCTAGCAGCTGGCACATACACAATTACAGTTATAGATGGCAATATGTGTACGACCGTATGTACAGATGTGACATTGACGAATCCTGCAGAACTTATGTGTAGTATAGATGGCATGACTGACCCTTCATGTAATCCAAATAACGGCGGCAATAGTAGTGACGGTACGATCATGGTGAGCGCGACAGGCGGCACAGCACCTTATACATTTGATATAGGCGGAACAACGAATATGACTGGATCTTTCACAGGGTTATCGGCTGGATCATATACAATAACAGTCACAGATGACAATATGTGTACGACAGTGTGTATGGGTGTGACTTTAACAAATCCCGTTGAGCTCGTTTGCAGCGTAGATGGCATGACCGACCCTTCATGTAATCCAAATAACGGCGGCAATAGTAGTGACGGTACGATCATGGTGAGCGCATCTGGCGGCACAGCACCTTATACATTTGATATAGGCGGAACAACGAATATGACTGGATCCTTTACTGGGCTAGCAGCTGGTACATATACTATAACTGTCACAGATGATAATATGTGTACAACAGTCTGCACAGATGTTACCTTAATGAGTCCAGTTGAGCTGATGTGTAGCGTTGACGCTATGACCGACCCATCATGTAACCCAAATGATGGAGGCAATAGCAGTGACGGTACGATCATGGTGAGCGCGTCAGGTGGATCGGCACCTTATACATTTGATATAGGCGGAACGTCGAACATGACTGGATCGTTTACAGGCTTAGCAGCCGGAACTTATACTATCACAGTGACAGATGACAATATGTGTACAACCGTTTGTGCAGATGTAGTTTTATCAAATCCAGATGAATTGATGTGCTCAGTTGATTTTGTTAAAAATGAAAGATGCGATGATGCAGATGATGGGATGATTACGGTCTCTGCTACAGGAGGCACTGGAATGGGTACTTATACTTTCACAGATGGAACGACTACAAATAATGACGGCGTATTCATCAATCTAATGGCCGGAGTGTATTCTATAACAGTTACAGATGGTAATATGTGTACAACCTCATGTGCAGATATTACAATTACTGAACCTGATCCACTGGTTTGCACGATTGAGTCTACTAAAAATGAGCGATGTAATGAAGACGACGATGGAGAAATTACCGTCAGCGCAATGGGCGGAACTGCCCCATATACCTTCGACATAGGAGGAGGCAATACAAATATGACTGGAGTGTTTACAGGTTTATCAGCTGGCACCTATTCTATAACTATTACAGATGACAGTATGTGTGTAACTACATGCATGGATGTTACAATCACAGAACCTGATCCGCTGATGTGCATGCTAGAATCTACCAAGAATGAACGTTGCAATGAAGACGATGATGGAGAAATTACTGTAAGCGCAATGGGTGGAACAGCGCCATATACCTTCGACATTGGAGGAGGTAATACAAATATGACCGGAGTGTTTACAGGTTTAATGGCTGGCACATATTCTATCACTGTAACAGATGACAGTATGTGTGTAACAACATGTATGGACGTTACAATTTCCCAACCGGATCCGCTCATGTGTACGATTGAGTCCACAAAAAATGAACGTTGCAATGAAGACAACGACGGTGAAATAACCGTGAGTGCCACAGGTGGAACAGCCCCTTACACCTTTGACATAGGTGGTGGCAATACAAATATGACAGGTATATTTTTAGGCTTATCGGCTGGAACTTACACGATTACGGTAACAGATGATAGTATGTGTGTGACAACATGTGCGGATATCACGATCACCGAACCTGATGCATTGATGTGTTCGATAACTGACTTCGATGATCCTTCTTGTAATCCTGCTAACGGCGGGAATAGCTCAGACGGAACAATTACTGCTTCTGCCGTGGGAGGAACATCTCCGTACACCTTTGATATAGGAGGTGGCGTCACGAATATGACTGGAATGTTCACCGGACTTAGCGCTGGAACTTATATCATTACTGTAACAGACGACAGCATGTGTACAACAACATGCATGCAAACACTTACAAATCCTGCCGAATTAACGTGTATGACATCTAACGTCATGGACGTATCAGGTGCCGGAAATATGGACGGGTCATTTGATTTGACCGTCATGGGCGGTACACCGGCCTACAGCTATGAAGTTTTCGATAATATGATGAACTCAGTGGCTTCAGGAGCCATCGTTGGCAACATGGTTACTGTCATGAATTTAAATGGAGGGTCTTTCACGGTCGTTGTTACTGATCAAAACATGTGCACGAGTACATGTTTTGTGACCATTCAAGAACCTGGGCTACTCGTTTGTTCTGTTGAATTGGTTCGAGATGCATCGTGCATTTATGAATCAGACGGAGAATTGAAACTGAAAATATTTGATGGAGTTCCTGGTTATAATTATACAGTCACGGATAACAATGCAATTGTTGTCGCAATGGGAACCTTAGCTAATAGTGGCGATTCTGTCATCATCATGGGATTGGACACGGGAACATACACAGTTAACGTGTCTGACATGTCCCCTCAATCACCAAATGTAACTACATGTACCGGTATGGTAGGTTCTCCACCAGCATTGACTTGCTCTATCATTTCATTGCAAAACGAATCTTGTAATGAAAATGATGATGGTGAATTGGTCGTATCGGCTAACGGAGGAACAGCGCCATATACATATGATATCGGTGGAGGTGTGACAAACAATGACGGCATGTTCACAGGACTTTCAGCAGGAACTTATGCTGTCACTATTACGGATGATAGTTCGTGTGTCGCCATTTGTGAAGATGTCACGATTACCGAACCAGAACTACTTGTATGCAACGTAGAATCTACAAAAAATGAACGATGTAACGAGGACGATGACGGTCAAATCACTGTGAGCGCAACAGGAGGTACATCACCATACACGTTTGACATTGGCGGTGGAAACACAAACATGACAGGGATTTTCAATGGTCTGTCTGCAGGAACCTATACGATAACTGTTACTGATGACAGTATGTGTGTGACGACTTGTGCTGATATTACCATCACAGAACCTGATGTGTTAGTTTGTATGGTTGATGCAACTAAAAATGAATCATGTAATGAAGCTGATGATGGCGAAATTACAGTTAGCGCCATGGGAGGTACATCACCTTATACATTCGATATAGGCGGTGGGGTAACCAATATGACAGGAATGTTCACAGGGCTTTCAGCTGGAACATATTCAATTACTGTTACTGATGACAGTATGTGTGTCACGACTTGTGCTGACATTACAATCACCGAACCGGATTTGCTCATGTGCACAGTAGATGCAACAAAAGATGAGTCATGTAATGAGAATGATGATGGAGAAATCATGGTGTCCGCTACTGGGGGGACCTCACCATATACGTTCGATATAGGCGGTGGTATTACAAATATGACTGGCAATTTTACAGGTCTTGCCGCTGGTACATATACTATCACCGTGACAGATGACAGTATGTGTGTGACAACATGTGCTGACGTGACCATCAGTGAACCAGATCTTCTAGTTTGTACCATAGATGCCACGAAGAATGAATCGTGCAACGAAGCGGATGACGGTATCATTCAGGTTTCAGCAACTGGTGGTACTCAACCTTATGTATTTGATATAGGTGGTGGTGTGACGAGTGCGACGGGAATATTTACAGGATTAACAGCTGGTACGTACTCCATTACCGTCACTGACGATAGTATGTGTGTAACAACTTGCATGGACGTTACCATTACTCAACCAGATCCATTGGTATGCAATGTTGATAATATAAAAAATGAAAGATGTAATGAAGATAATGATGGAGAAATAACTGTTAGTGCCACAGGCGGAACAGCTCCTTATACATTTGATATAGGTGGCGGAAATACAAATAATACAGGTGTATTCACGGGCTTGATGGCAGGCACCTACAATGTTACTGTAACAGACGATAGCATGTGCGTGACCTCTTGTTTGGGTATAACTATCACGCAGCCGGATCCACTCATGTGTATGATAGAGTCCACAAAAAATGAACGATGTAATGAGGACAACGATGGAGAAATAACGGTGAGCGCAACTGGTGGAACGGCCCCATATACATTTGATATAGGTGGAGGAAATACGAATATGACAGGAGTATTCACAGGCTTGATGGCTGGCACCTATTCAGTGACTGTCACCGATGACAGTATGTGTGTCACGACATGCATGGATGTGACGATCACAGAACCGGATCCTCTAATGTGTGCGATAGAGTCCACTAAAAATGAACGATGTAATGAGGATAATGACGGAGAAATAACTGTTAGTGCCACTGGCGGCACAGCACCTTATACATTTGATATAGGTGGGGGAAATACGAATATGACAGGAGTATTCACAGGCTTGAGCGCAGGGACCTATTCGATTACGGTGACAGATGATAGCATGTGTGTCACGACATGCATGGATGTGACGATCACAGAACCGGATCCTCTGATGTGTGCGATAGAGTCCACAAAAAATGAGCGATGTAATGAAGACAATGATGGAGAAATAACTGTCAGTGCCACGGGCGGAACAGCCCCATATACATTTGATATAGGTGGAGGAAATACGAATATGACAGGAGTATTCACAGGCTTGATGGCCGGCACCTATTCCGTAACTGTAACCGACGATAGTATGTGTGTCACCACGTGCATGGATGTGACCATTACAGAACCGGAACTACTTTCTTGTGCGCTAGACTCGACTGACGTCACATGTAACGGTTCATCTGATGGAACGATTACGGCTATGGGTATGGGCGGAACAACACCCTATATGTATAGCATTAACGGTATGCCGTTTCAACCAAACGGTATGTTCACTGGACTGCCTGCAGGGATGTACATCGTAACCATTCAGGACGATAGCCTTTGTACTTCTACATGTATGATTACGATTAATGAGCCTGAAATGCTCAATTGTTCTGTCTCGGCATTCGATGCGAGTTGTACCGATAGTCTTGATGGATTCATCGTAGTCGATGCAATAGGGGGTAGTGGCATGTATGAATATAGTATTGATGGCGTAACATTCCAAATGAATGATACTTTCTTCGATCTAGGCGCGGGATTCTATACGGTCACCGTTCAAGATTTGAATGGAAATCCGCAGGACCCATGCACGACCACCTGCACAGCAATGGTAGGAGAACCTGATCCTCTGATGTGCATCACAAGCAATATCATGCCTGAAACAAATATTATGGCAGATGATGGAGCTTTCGATTTGCAAGTTGTAGACGGAACAAGTCCGTATGATTACGAAGTATTTAATAGTTCTATGACTTCTATCACCAGCGGCGTTCTCCTCAATAGCGGAGACATGACAACCATATCCGGACTAGATGGTGATGTATATACCGTTATCGTTACAGATGAAAATGGTTGTACGACTTCATGTACGGCTGACCTCAACAATGTTAATATTTCTATAGATAAAACTGTGTTATCTGGACCAGATCCAACTGGTGCGCCAAACCAGTTTGAGATTACGTATAACATCGTTGTAGAAAACATCGGATCTTCAGATTTGACTTATACACTCACTGATACGTTGAGTTATGGTGCTGGAGCATTGATCGATTCAGTTCAAGCGATGTATGGAATGACAGGAGAAAATGATCAATCTGGTGCAATTATTGCTGGATTTGATGGTCAAACGGAATACCGTATTGTTGCAATTGAGGGACTTGTTTCAGGCTTGACAGAATCGTGGACAGTTACTGTGTATTTCACGGTAGATGAACAAAGTGTCACGATGCAATCAGCCGATTGTGACTTATCTTCTGGTGAGACTGGTACAGGACTATTAAATTATAGCGCGGTGGTTGGCAATGTGCCGACGATGACCGATTCTGCCTGCGCGCCAATACCTATGCCAGGTATAGCGATAGATAAAAATGTGAGCGTCGGTCCCAACCCGACTGGGAATCCTAATGAGTTTGCCATAACATATCTCGTAACAGTGACTAATTCAGGAAATGCTATTGCATTTTATAATTTATCAGATACACTGATGTACGGTGACGGGGCTATTCCTGATGTCGTAATGGCGAGTTACGACTCTGGGGAAGGACTCAATTCGACATTGAATCCAGGTTTTGATGGATTGTCGAATTACGTTATCGTATCGAATGAAACGGTCGATGTAGGCGCAATGGACGTATTTGCTGTCGATGTTACATTCACAGTTGATCCGAATACCGTGACTGATACAAGTGCAGATTGTACATTGACTACAACAGAAGCTGGAACAGGTCTATTAAACACAGCTGAAGCTGGTGGTATGACTGTGTCAACACAGGATTCATTCTGTGCACCGATCCCTATGCCTTCCGTTTCAATTGATAAAAATGTAAGTGTAGGCCCGAACCCAACAGGAAATCCGAATGAATTTGCGATTACCTATTTGGTAACGATCACCAATACAGGAAATGCGATAGCTTTCTATGACCTCAATGACACGTTAATGTATGGCATGGGTGCCACACCGACGATGGTGACGGCCAACTACGATTCAGGCGAGGGCATAAACGCGATAATAAATCCTGGCTTTGATGGTCTGACGGACTTCTTAATTGTTTCTGATGAGACAGTTGACACGGGAGCTGTCGACATTTTTGCGGTTGATGTGATATTCACAGTTGATCCAAATACTGTTACAGACACAAGTGCAGATTGTACAATGACGACAACAGAATCTGGAACAGGTCTATTAAACACTGCCGAAGCTGGTGGTAATTCGGTATCGACCCAGGATTCATTTTGCGCATCTATACCAATGCCTTCAGTATCGATCGATAAAAATGTAAGTGTAGGTCCAAATCCAACAGGAAATCCGAATGAATTTGCAATTACCTATTTGGTAACGATCACCAATACAGGAAATGCGATAGCTTTCTATGACCTCAATGACACCTTAATGTATGGCATGGGCGCGACACCGACGATGGTAACGGCCAGCTATGATTCAGGTGAAGGCTTAAACGCGATGTTAAACCCAGGCTTTGATGGTCTGACTGATTTCTTGATCGTTTCAGATGAAACGGTCGATACGGGAGCCGTGGACATTTTTGCGGTTGACGTGATATTCACAGTTGATCCAAATACTGTTACCGACACTAGCGCAGATTGCAGCATGACCACTACAGAAGGTGGTACTGGATTGCTGAATAAGGCGAGTGCAGGCGGCAATGTAGTCATGACACAAGATTCATTCTGTGAACAAATTCCAATGCCAGGAGTATCGATCGATAAAAATGTGAGTGATGGTCCAAATCCAACAGGTAATCCGAATGAATACAGTATTACCTATTTAGTTACCGTAACCAATACAGGTGATGTCATTTCATTTTATGACCTGACAGACACATTGATGTATGGTATGGGCGCGACACCGACGATGGTGACGGCCAGCTATGATTCAGGTGAAGGCTTAAACGCGATGTTAAATCCGGGTTTCGATGGTCTGACCGACTTTTTAATCGTTTCCGATGAGACGGTTGATACTGGAGCGGTGGATGTATTTGCTGTTGATGTAATATTCACTGTTGATCCAAACACAGTGACAGATACAAGTGCAGATTGTACAATGACAACAACTGAAAGTGGAACAGGATTATTAAATAAAGCGAGTGCTGGTGGAAACGTAGTCACGACTCAAGATTCATTCTGCGTCCCAATACCGATGCCGGCTGTTGCGATCGACAAAAGCGTAAGTGTTGGACCAAATCCAACAGGAAATCCAAATGAATTTTCAATTACATATCTGATTACTATCACTAATGGTACTCCAAACATCGCATTTTATGATTTGACCGATACGCTTATGTACGGTATGGGTGCTAACCCGACAATGGTCACGGCCGGCTATGATTCTGGTGAAGGTCTGAATGCTATGTTAAATCCTGGTTTTGATGGTTTGACAGATTTTATCATCGTAGAAGATGAAACTGTTGCCTCAGGAAATATGGATGTATTTTTCGTCGATGTAATATTTACGGTTGATCCAAACACAGTCACAGATACAAGTGCAGATTGCACGATGACGACTACAGAAGGTGGAACAGGATTGCTTAATAAAGCAAGTGCCGGTGGTAATGTCGTGACAACACAGGATTCTTTCTGTACACCAATACCAATGCCTGGTGTATCAATTGATAAGTCAGTTAGCGCTGGACCTACAGCAACTGGTAACCCGAACGAATTCAGCATTACATACGTAGTGACAGTAACCAATACAGGCGATGTGATTTCATTCTATGACTTGACAGATACCTTGATGTATGGCATGGGAGCGACACCGACTATGGTGACAGCTAGCTATGATTCAGGTGAAGGTTTGAATGCGATGCTAAATCCTGGCTTTGATGGTCTGACCGACTTCTTGATCGTTTCCAATGAGACGGTTGATACAGGAGCGGTAGACGTATTTGCTGTCGATGTGATATTCACTGTTGATCCAAACACAGTCACAGATACAAGTGCAGATTGCACGATGACGACTACAGAAGGTGGAACAGGATTGCTTAATAAAGCAAGTGCCGGTGGTAATGTCGTGACAACACAGGATTCTTTCTGTACACCAATACCAATGCCTGGTGTATCAATTGATAAGTCAGTTAGCGCTGGACCTACAGCAACTGGTAACCCGAACGAATTCAGCATTACATACGTAGTGACAGTAACCAATACAGGCGATGTGATTTCATTCTATGACTTGACAGATACCTTGATGTATGGCATGGGAGCGACACCGACTATGGTGACAGCTAGCTATGATTCAGGTGAAGGTTTGAATGCGATGCTAAATCCTGGCTTTGATGGTCTGACAGACTTCTCGATTGTTTCTGGAGAATCTGTAGATTCCGGAAATGTAGATGTATTTGCAATTGATGTGACCTTTGTTGTGGATCCGAATTTGATCACGGGAACTAGCAGCGATTGTGATTTGGAGCCTGGTGAGGGTGGAACGGGATTATTAAACTCAGCAGCTGCTAGCGGTGGCTCTATGATGATGACCGATACGGCTTGCTCAGAAATGCCTAATCCAATGGCATCAGTAATAAAATCTGTTTCTGCTGGACCAACTGCGACTGGAAACCCGTCGGAATTTTCAATTACCTACCTAATCTCAGTTTCGAACTCAGGAAACGTAATAGCATTCTACGACCTCAGTGATACACTGAATTATCCAATGGGAGTATCGATAGTAAGTGCAACAGCGAGTTATGATTCGGGAGAAGGTTTGAATGCAATTATAAATCCGAATTTTGATGGCACAACAGATTTTGAAATTATTGATGACGAATCTGTTTCTGTCGGACAAATGGATGTCTTCGCAATTGATGTAATATTCACAGTAAATAGCGGAATTATCACCATGCAAACCGCTGATTGCATTATTACATCTACCGAGACAGCTTCTGGATTATTTAATACAGCTGCTATAGGTGATGGCGTCATTCCAATGATGGACACGGCTTGTGCAATGATTCCTATGGAAGATGACACGTGTGGTATTGTTTGCCCACCTGACCTGACGGTCACAGCTGATATTGAGATATGCGCTGGAATTGTTTCTATTGACATTCCTATGACTTTTGGCGATTGTGCTGGGACACCAATCAATAATTTCAACGGTCAATCAACAATCGTCAATGAACAGTTCCCTATCGGAATTACTACCGTAACATGGGTTGCTGTTTCTCTCAGTGGCGACACTGTTGAATGTTCAGTTGATGTGACTGTACTCGATCCTGGACCTGAGTTAATCTGTCCAGATGATTACACTGTTACACTCGATCCAGGTGCTTGTGAAGCATTCTACTTTTATAATGTAGATGTATTATCATGTACACCATTGGCTGGAGCAGGATCAACTATCGTGACCATTGACCCGGCTACAACTAACAATGGAAATGCCGCAGGAGGTATGATCTTCTTCGATCTAGTGAACAACTCTACTGATATGTTAAATATCTCAGAGATGACAAGTTCAATAGATGGTGCTACTATGGTTGAAATATATACCAAGCCTGGTACGGCTTTTGGTTCTGAGCAAAATATGGCTGCCTTCACATTAGCTTTCACAGCTGATGCAACAGGTGGTCCATTTGGTGCGGGAACTGTGACACCATTTATGACGGACTTCAATATCGGCCCTGGTGTAACAGGTATTGGACTTCGTATGGTTTCAACGACTTCAAATTACCGAACCGGTGCTCCTAATATAGCCACAGCTTATGGTAATTCAACCGCAAGTACATACACAGATGGTACATTAGATGTATTATTAGGTGCGTCTTCAAATACATTCTTTGGATCAGCTCCATTTAATCCAAGGTTATGGGCAGGTAGTGTAACATATGCACCTGTCGTCATGGTTGGTAGTTTTACTCAAATTACAGGATTGCCATCAGGAGGACCGTTCCCGATTGGGACTACCACTAATACGTTTGTTTATACTGACGGTGCTGGCTTGTCTGACACATGTTCATTTGACGTAATCGTCAATGAATTTCCGAATCCAAATGCGGATTTAGCATGTAATGATCTGGTCAACATATCATTGGATGAAGATTGTGAAATATTAATAACACCTGATATTATTTTAGAAGGTGGGCCATACGGATGTTACGACAATTACATTGTCATGATCATGACAGATCATGGCGGCGTGATAGTCCCGAATCCGATAACTGGAACTTATGTTGGCGACACGCTCATAGTCGTTATCAAGGATACAAATACGAATAACTCATGTTGGGGTAGTATTCTGATCGAAGACAAATTAATTCCAGATTTAATGTGCGGAACATTTGATATCGATTGCGATGACTCGACCTTGCCAGATCTAAATGCTCGAACGATGGGCACGCGCACGATTGAGACAATCTCAGGTGCGGCGATCATGTC